>Ga0208789_1000074_pt1 | contig 155313 bp, 139 predicted proteins | sample Methanotroph_Enr_FD_187368 | JGI IMG/M metagenome (GOLD analysis project Ga0208789, IMG submission 187368) | Enriched soil microbial communities from Old Woman Creek wetland in Ohio, USA - Methanotroph_Enrichment_5 (SPAdes) (version 2) | ecosystem: Environmental > Terrestrial > Soil > Wetlands...
TACCCTGGGCCTGGGGCATTAACGGTTGCGCCTCGGTGATTAGCGCGATACTGGCAACCTTGATTGCGATGCAGTTCGGCTTTACCGTGTTGATCTTTCTGGCGGTGGTTTTGTATGGGGTTGCGGCGTGGTGTTTTCCGAAGTTGACACCGGCCTAAAGCCAGTTGTTTAACCACACCCATTAACAAATAGCCCCGGTTTTTTGCTAGGGAATATAGTTTGCTTAGGATTTCGCCAAAAATAACTTCCTCTTATGGTTCTTACGCTCCGCGCTCTCCGTTATACACTTAAGCATTCCGGAGTCGTCATACCGGCAGGGATGCCGGTCGACTGCATGGATGCAGGAGGTAGAACAACGCAGGAGCGGTTGCCGGATCCAGTGCCAGGGACGGTAACTCGGAATAGACAAGTGCTTGATCAACGCGAAGTGCTAGCCGACGGTTTCACCTCCCTGTGCCTGGATTCCGGCATCCCTGCCGGAACGACGGTCTCTCGCAGGCACTTGAGCATTCCAAAGTCGTCATACCGGCAGGGATGCCGGTATCCAGTGCCAGGGACGGTAACTCGGAATAGACAAGTGCTTGATCAACGCGAAGTTCCAGCCGACGGTTTCACCTCCCTGTGCCTGGATTCCGGCATCCCTGCCGGAACGACGGTCTCTCGCAGGCACTTGAGCATTCCAAAGTCGTCATACCGGCAGGGATGCCGGTATCCAGTGCCAGGGACGGTAACTCGGAATAGACAAGTGCTTGATCAACGCGAAGTTCCAGCCGACGGTTTCACCTCCCTGTGCCTGGATTCCGGCATCCCTGCCGGAACGACGGTCTCTCGCAGGCACTTGAGCATTCCGGAGTCGTCATACCGGCAGGGATGCCGGTATCCAGTGCCAGGGACGGTAACTCGGAATAGACAGGTGCTTGATCAACGCGAAGTTCCAGCCGACGGTTTCACCTCCCTGTGCCTGGGTTCCGGCATCCCTGCCGGAACGACGGTCTCTCGCAGGCACTTGAGCATTCCGGAGTCGTCATACCGGCAGGGATGCCGGTATCCAGCGCCATGGACGGACGGTAACTCGGAATAGACACGTGCTTGATCAACGCGAAGTCCCAGCTGATAGATTCACCTCCCTGTGCCTGGGTTCCGGCATAACCCACAGGGATGTGGGGAATGCAGATATTGCATAAGGCCATGGATGGCCTGTAGTAGAGCAATGCAGGAGCAATTGCCGAGGAGCAAATATCTGTCCCTGCCGGAACGACGGTCTCTCGCAGGCGCTGGTGTATAACAACAAGGCGGAGCGTGGGAACGATAAGTTCAGGTTTCGGGAAGTTATTGTTGACCGAATCCTTAGGAACATGCATAAATTAATTTAAGCAATTACCATGAAGGATATGAAAACTAAATCCTTCATGCTCTTCATGGTTTAAAAATAAAACTTGCTTCATGCACGTTCCTTAATACTGAAATATAAGATACCAACACTACCGTGCAGATTGTCGGCAAGATGGCGTTTTGACATAATAGCCGTCGCTGACTATCTGTTATTATATCCAAAGGGCATAAGGTTCGTTTGAGCAGACGAGCTGCTCAACTCAGCTTTAAATCTCAAAAAAACATTGATACCACTAAAGTACCGGATTCTCACTGATGCCCTGTTTGCGCTGGGCTAGTTTGGAAATTCCGCTACCCTTATCTTCATAACAAAATGTATTTCCTTATTCGTGTCGCTTTTTGCATCTGTCCGGCCGAAAGCGTCCGGATGTCAAAATTTTGATCCCTCAGTGACCTGCAATGAATGGACTTGTCCAAGCTTACTATGCCTGTTTGGCACGTTATCCAGTATAGAAAATCCGATTTTTCACCCACATTTAAATTTAGGAATAGAAAATGGATATACCCCGCATAATTAAAACCAACATTTGCATCCTCGCCTTGATAGCGCTGGGATTTAGCCCGTTGGTTTATGCTCAGGCCGGACAAAAGCCGGAAAGCCAACGCTGTAGGAACGATGTACTGCGCGATATAGGAAAACTCTACCATTTTGACGAGTTAGCTTATCGTAATGAGCAAGGCAAAGGCTTAGTTTTAATGACCGCTTGCAGAATTTGGCCTTATGATGAATCCATCACGCTTTCGGCCTTTGTTATAGGCTCATCTCATGCCGAGGGTAATCCGGAACTGATTATCGGCATGGTTGATAACAAAAAAAATCAATTGTTGGCGCGTTACAATGAGGCGCAAGGAAATGCCTTCGCTCCGGTTATCGATGCCGACAAAGACCATCTGCGCATTGATACGGCTCGCTACGACCTTGCGCCGGGAGTCAGGGCGTTTGCTATAGATGTGTTCAAAGGGGATCAGGACGATCCTTATTGCGGAGCTGAAACGATAGGCCATACTCGTCATCCCTACGTTAAGCGCGGCAATGAAATAGGTGCGCTTTTTTCTCAGGGTTTGACCATGTCTTATCGAACGCGCATTAAAGGCGACGCCAAATGCAGGGATGGAAAACCCACGACTACACAAGGTGTTGTCTTTGAGGATATAAAACTGACCATCACCATGAGTAAAAATACTAGCGATGGTTATGCCGATTTAATTATTACCGGCGTGAGCACCTACAGCGACGGGACGCCATCACCACGGAAACCGTTTTACTCCGAAATGAAATATTCTCATCATTTTATTGGCAATAAAGACCATGGCACTTACGCTAGTCCTAATGGCGATTTGAACAGTTTAATTCGTGCGTGGCGAGGCGATGTAAAGTCCGAAGAGCGCGAGACTTATGATTAAGAAGTTCATCAGATGACCTGTCGTAGCCGGTTAGACCTTCCAGGTTTTTACTGGAGCCGCTCCCGGCGGCTCCAGCACTTCTGACCTCCATGGATGGAGGAAATGCCGAGGACTGCCGGGAGCAGTCTCGGCCGCCATCCATGGCAGTCGTCTTACCTGGAAGGTCTGCCATAAAAAGTATTTTGAAATAGCCCAACGCCATATATGGCATACTCCCCGGAAACAATACCATTATGCAAAACCTCATTTCCGGACGAATTGCAATGCTCCATTTATCTTTTTTCTGCGCATCTTACAAACCAATTTTCATGTCCAGAATTACGGCGTTTTTGAATAAGAGACGCCAAAGGGTGATAAAAGGAACTTCCCTGCTAATCCTACTGCTAACTCCCCTACCCCATAACGTTTTAGCCGCGGAATCATCCCCGCTTGCCGCGACATCGGGTTATAACACCGCACTGATCAATAAAAACTGCGACGGCTTCCCGCAAATCCCGATTACCAGCATTCAGGGTACTTGCGTCGGCTTGGTGGCGGCAAAAAGCCATCATCTTAAACAACCCCGATATGCCGCCCAGTTCGATGACAAGACCCTGCTGGTTACGGATATGTTGGGCTGGGGCGCCAAGAACGGTACAGTATGGGCCATCGAATTTTCCAAGAAAATGGAAGAGCTTGGCCCGGATGAAAGCCAATCGATCAAGGTTACCAACCTATTTTCCAAAAATAACTTGCCCAATCCGGCCGGAATCGCCGTTACCCCTAATGGCATGGTTTATATTGGGCTGCCCACAGGCATAATGAAGTTTAAGCTGCAACGGGACGACAAAGGCGAAATAAAAACCGACCCTGAGCTTGAGGTTTTTATTAACGATTTCGATCAAGTGCGGAAATTCTCCCAGAACCTGATGGCGATTGAAGACTATGCCCATCCGATGACCAGCTTTTCGTTTAGCCCGGATTACCGGTTTATTTATGTCAATCTGGGTTCCCAAACCGATTCTTGCGTTAAACACAAATCGACCGCTCAAAACGGCAAAGAAATTTGCGATGAAAATTCCGGCGAACTGCCTTTGTCCTCGGTGCGGCGCTATTCATTAGACGCTCAAATGAACCTGATTGCCGACTCCGGCATCACCTTCGCCAACGGCTTGAGAAATTCGATGGCATTAACCGTTCATCCAAGCGGCTTGGTGGTGCAAGGCGAAAATGCCATCGATCTGCCCGATAGCGAACTGCCTGCCGAAGAAATCAACATCTTGCAATTATCGCCGGACAATAAGGCTCAACATTACGGCTGGCCCTATTGCTATAACAATGGCGATAAAGTTGTTTCGTTTGCCGAGTTTAAAACCGGAAAAGAGGAATGCGAGAACTCATCTTTTATCCCGGCCTATCGTGCTCTGCCCGGACATAGCGCTCCGCTGGGCATGATTTATCCGTCGTCGAAAAAACTGCCGATGCTGGCAAACACCCTATTAATCGGCCTGCACGGCTATGCGGCTTACGGGCATAAAGTAGTGGCCCTGCCTGTGGACGCAAGCGGCAAGCCCGATAAAAACGCGCCGCTGATCGAAGTGATTTCAAATTGGAGCAGCGCCAATAACCTCAACCCACTGGGTGCGCCTACCGGATTACTGGAATGGAGCGATGGCTCGGTTATCATTATGGATGACAAAAATGGAGCCATTCTTCGCTTAAGCCTTGGCGAGCGGGTAAACAAAATCGATTTGATTGCCGCCAATGCCGACACCTTCAAAATTACCGAAGCCATGGTGCAAAAGTTCGCGCCAATCAGTCAGCGGTTAAAAACCAAGTGCGGCGCGTGTCACGCCGAAATGGCGGGCGACCAGTCCCAAGTCAATCTAAAGGCCTTGATTGATTCCGGCAAACTCAATCTTTCAGGTCTTGAAGAAAGCAGTTTGCTGACAAAAGTCCGCTACCGGCAAATGCCGCCGAAAACTTCTGATCCTAAAGAGTTTCCGCCGCTTACTACCGAAGAACGGAAGCTTATTTTGAGTGATATTGTTAAGGTGTTTAAAAATTAGCCTAGCCCCAATGTTTTGCTGTTTGACAACAAAACCTGTACTAGTTAGATTGATTAAAATAATTAAATTAATTGATATTGAGGTTGTCATGGAAATATGTAACGCGAGCGATGCCAAAAGGGAATTTGGGGAAATTCTACTGAAAGCCCAAAAAGGGCCTATTGGTATTAATAAAAACGGCAAACCTGTGGCGGTTATGGTTTCGGCAAGCGAATATGAAGAATTACAATTCTTAAAAGAACAATGGCTAAAATCGGAACTGCAAAAAGGTTTTGATGATTTACACGCGGGGCGCATTAAAGAAGGTCAAGCCGTGATGGATCGCCAAAGAAAACGTATAACGAATGCCGCACTATAAGTTTACCGAACAAGCCGAACGTGATCTTGAAGCAATTATTGAGCACACTTTAAAAAACTGGGGACAATCTCAAGCCTTAAAATATGTAGACGGACTTGAAGCGTTACTTGGAAAACTTGCACTTGAACCTTCGCTTGGTATGAACCAAGATCGTATCTTTAAGGATTTATTGAGCTTTCCTTATGTGAGCCATATTGTTTACTATGTGAAAAACATTGATGGTGTTACCGTTATGAGGCTTCTGCATAAACGCATGGACACAAAAAGACATTTTTCGGCAACGCAAAAAATAGAGTAAGGTGCGAGCTACGCTCATGCTTTTTTTAAAAATTAAGATAAACGGGCAGCCAAAATGTCGGGCAACGAAAAGATGTTGCCCAACCTACCAGGCTCAGACACTAATTATCAATGAGCCCTCAATCCAACGACTGTTCTACCTTAGTGAACAGCATTTTGCATCCGATGGAATATACGACCTTGTCTAGCCGCACTGCCCCCAATTATTTTGGCGGTAACTCGGCCATTGGGTATTCTCAGGTATGGATTGAAAACCCACGCTCTAGCGTTGATAATGCCAATCGTGATTCATCTAAACGACAACAATAATGGTAAGTCTCAGTGTGGCCGCTGGCGGGGCGTAAACTCTCCATGAGCCTTGATCCGCAACGCACCCTTGATGCCCTGAAAATCATGACCGATCCGGTCGCGTTCGAGCGGCTATGTGCCGAAGTGCTTGCAACTTGCGGGGAATATGCGGGGCTGATTCCGCAAGGCGTTGGACGCCGGGATGGCGGCAAGGACGCCATCGGCTTGATCTTGGGTACGCGGAGGGATGAGCAGGGGGACTCGGTTTCCTGGTTGACCGAGGGTCAAGTATTCCATTTCAGTCTGCGTGAGGATGTGGAAACCAAGGTCCGGCAAGACCTCGCCACTACCCAAAAGCACGGATTACAGCCGGTAGGCGTGGTTTTCGTCACCAGCCGCCGTTGCACACCGGAGACTCAAGACCGACTGAAGCAGCATTGCCGCGTAAATTACGGCTGGGAATTGGTGATCCTGGATCAGGAATGGTTGCGGCTCCATTTGGACACCGCTTGGCAATCGGTGCGCAAGCGCTACCTGGGAATCGACTACGATCTTCCGGTGTTCCAAGATATCAATGATCTGCTGGAGCGAACCAGACATTCGATAAACCTCCAGGATTTGGAACACAGTGCTTATTTCCGTCGCGAGCGCTTTCACGCCGCCTTGATTCGACATCTGGATCAGCATCGGGCAGCCTTGCTCGTCGGCCAGCCCGGCTCGGGCAAAACCGCCTTGGCGCATGCCTTGGGTTGGGAATGGTGCCAGAAGGACACTCGACGTGCGGCGTTCTATCTGTCGGCTAGGAAAAACGGCGACTGGCGTCTGTGGGCGCAGGCCATCCATGCCTTCGACTCCCCCTATGCTTGTTACATCATCGACGACGCCCATTTGGAAGTCGAAGCCGTCTCTTTGTTTCTGGAGCGGTGGGGCGAGTTTCACCATGCCAACCTGTTGATCATATCCCGTCCGCTAGAGCCTTCCTTGCGAGGCTCTGACGACAGCTATTTTGAAATTCTGCAACAACAAACCGTCAGCCTGGAATCCACGGCGGATGACTGGTCCGATATTGTCCTTGCCTTGACCGCCGGGAAGTCGGGGGAAATTGGCGATATACAGAGGTTATTGACCCGGTGCGCCGGCGATTTGCATCTATTGCGGATACAGATCGAGGCATGGCTGCTTAGCTCCGAGCCTATCGCCTTGGCCGAGGTTTCCGATGACACGATGGATGAGGCACTGGTTCGGCATTATCTGGATAGAAACCGCCAAGACGAGGCGATGCTGGCCCTGACCGCCTTGGGGCAATACGAAATTCCGGTGGAGTGTGCATGGTTGCGGGGGCTGATCGGCCATAAGAGGGTGTTCGACGAATCCTGGTGTTCGGTATTCACCCTGACTCTGTATGGCCGGAAGGCTGAATACGCCCAATTCTTCCACAGCACCCCGGCACGCCGATTGCTGCAAGCAGCGTCGCGCAGGGGACGCCTGAAACGACGACGGACGCCCGAGGAACACACGCTCGCCTGTTTGCAGGAATACCAGGAAATCCGGCCCCTTAATGCCGCACGGCTGTTTCATATGCTCTACCTAAATGGCGGGGCGACGCTTCAACATCAATTATTCGCGGACAACATCATGGAATCGGTGCTGACCGATTTGCCGGTGGAAAGGTGGGACGGTTTGGCTGATGCCGTCATGTTATTGTACAGCTTATGGCGTAGCGAAGGCTCACCCGAAGCGGGCGAGGCGCATCGGCATTGGCGACGGATACGGGAACGCCTGGGTAGCCATTTACCCATGCCTTCTGTTGAAACGGGTGGATTTCCATCCGTGGCTTCTGCCACCTCATACCTCGCCAAGCTGGATGATGAATTCCAGCAAGAAATTTTGGCCGTATTGGATTATGCCGATCTAGGGCGAATGGTGAGAGAAGTGGGGTTGACAACGGTCAGGAATTTTCTCGATACCGCCAGTCGCGCCGGGGTGGAAAAAAACTTGTTGCGGGACTTCTGCTCGGGGCTGAATTTCGCCGAATTGGGAAACCGGTCACGGGAAGTGGGGTTGGCGACAGTCAAGAATTTTCTCGATACCGCCAGTCGCGCCGGGGTGGAAAAAAACTTCTTGCGGGACTTCTGCTCGGGGCTGAATTTCGCCGAATTGGGAAACCGGTCACGGGAAGTGGGGTTGGCGACGGTCAGGACTTTTCTCGATACCGCCAGCCGCGCCGGTGTGAAAAAAAGCTTCTTGCGGGACTTCTGCTCGGGGCTGAATTTCGCCGAATTGGGAAACCGGTCACGGGAAGTGGGGTTGGCGACGGTTAAAATTTTTCTCGATACCGCCAGTCGCGCCGGGGTGGAAAAAAACTTCTTGCGGGACTTCTGCTCGGGGCTGAATTTCGCCGAATTGGGACGCCAGTCACGGGAAGTGGGCTTAGCAACGGTCAATAATTTTCTCGATACCGCCAGCCGCGCCGGGGTGGACCATGAGCAATTGAAGCGGTTTTGCCAGGAATTGGATTTCCGCAGGCTGGGACAAACTACCCAAGGCGCGCCTTTGACTACTGTGATGATATTCATGCAGGAAGCATCATTGGTGGGAGTTTCCGGCGAGAAACTCAGGAGGTTCGCCGAAGGGCTTGATTGGCATGTGCTGGGTGCCGCGATGCGTCTTGGCGAGGACGGAAAACATCGCGCCTATTTGCCGGTATTGCTGTGGCTAAACCAAAACCGGGGCATTGTCAGGATGCAGGCTCGCGCCTTCGTGGAGAGCTGGGGCTGGCTGTCAATCCGCGACATGGTGGAACACTGGCTAAGTCCTGACGGTTTGGCGGCACTCTTGGAATTGCTGCAAACTCGTTGCGGCTATACCCCGGAACAACTGCGCCGCATCGGCTTGAATCCTCAGGATGCCAAGCTCTGGATACTCGCCTTCAAGGAACATCTGGCGGGGAATATCTTAGTCAGATACCAACAGCATTGCCTGCAAACTGCCTTGGCTCAGTTTAAAGCAGCCTTGTGCACCCGCGAATGGTCTTGGCGATCCCTGAACCTGAAGCAATGGAGCATTCTCAGCCATAACTTGACATTGGCCGATCCGTCCAGCCTGGATAGCTTGATCTGGCCGGCGTTGTCGGCATTGACGCCAGAACATTTTGCCCGCTTGATCAGCCAATCCAATGTCAGAGACCTCAGCTTTTTTGTAAACCGCTTTCAGCTCGGTGGACTCTTTCAGAATCGCGTATTACCTACTTTTCGGCCCGAAGTCGGCACACTAGCGGGGTTGCGAGCCGAAGCCTTATCCGATTGGGCGCATTTGCTGCTCAACCTGTGGTGGGTCGGTGCTGGAGAGGCAGCGACGAACTTGATGCAGCTTTGGCGGGACGAGGATGAAAACCTGCGGGAGTTGATCATGCAAACGGATGCGCGCGGCCTGAGCTTCTTTCTGTGGGCCGCTTATCTGGCCGAGCCCGCCGGGGACTGGTGGTTGACGACTGGAATGTTGCATGAAGCGGTGATGGCCCGCCTGCACACCCTGGATAGCGAAAATCAAGGCGAACCGCTCCATTGGCTGGGTATCGCGGGTATATTTGCCTTGGCCGGGCAGAATTGGCCGCTGTCGCCGAAGGCATTGAACTTGTCAGCCACCGAAGCGCAAAAACAGGTACGGACAACCTTCGATTCATTGGATTCGGAACTTATCCGCTGTCTGGCGGGTATTCGACATTGTTTTGGCGATACTGCGGCCCCGGATTTCAAATGCCAATCCAATAAAGCACTGACCGCTTTGCCGCCCATGCCGCAACCCGCCGCTGAAAAGGCGCGAATGAAAGTGCTGGGCTATTTCAACCTTTAACGGCAAAATTGAGTCTTGTAGGCCGGGCAAGCTGTTTATGCCCGACATTCACATACATCAAAATGTCGGGCAACAAAAAGCTACCTCCCGACGGGGCATATCAATGGCAAGTTCGGCTTATTTCCCAAGATGCAACGCGTTTTCAAGCGTCTGGCGGATAAACCGTTGATAAGGTACACCTGAACGCTCGGCTTCCTCTTTGATCGCGTCAAAGAGTGTTTCAGGCAGGCGCATGGTAATGCTCTTATCCTTTGGCTGAAACTCAAAGCTAACAGGCTTCATGTCTGACAAGTCATATTGGGTTAAATCGGCTTCGTCTACAAAGGACTCGGCGGCTTTATCGGTTCTAAGTTTTGGAAATTTCTTTTTCATAATGTTCTACCTCTTTTTGGTGCATGTAACGGGCGCTGATGGGACGGATTAAAACGTCGTCGTTATGAGTGCGCAAGGTAAAGGCAATAAATACGCTTCGACCTTGGTGAGTTTTGCCAATGCCGATAAACCGATCTTCTCCTTGGGAATGGGTAGGATCAGGAAAAACTGCCATGGTCTGATGAAATACGGATTCTATTTCCGCAATTTCGACGCCGTGCTTTTGGCACTTTTTCAAGTTGCCATGATTCCAATCGAATCCAGCTATATTGTGTATGGTCATGTTTTATAGTGTGCGTTTGTATGTACATTTGTCAAGCTATATCGCTTGTCGATCAATGCTCATAAGCGCATCAATCACGAAAGATGCGCTTTATTTTGTTCAGCACAAAAAGGCATTTTTGCTTATTTAATTCTCCTCTCCCTTTCTTAGCGATTTACGGGATTTCCGATTCGCTGAATAGTTGCCTTATTTTTAAACCATGAAGAGCATGAAGGACATGAAAACAAACTCTTCATGTCCTTCATGCTCTTCATGGTCATTGCTTATTAATTTATGCATATTTCTAATCCATTAACCTTGACAACCCGCTACACCACACACTGTAAAGCCAGCACAAAACTAACCCCATCATCTCGATTTTCGACTCGAATGGTCCCGCCCATTTTTGCCATATAAGTTCGTGCAACAAACAAGCCTTGTCCTCGTCGCTCGTTGCTATTAAAGGCCTCCGTATCTGAGATACCGTACTCGAATAGTTTGTCCAACAACGCGGGCCTGATGGGAGGACCTTGGTTGTGAATGCCGATGTGCGCGGTGTTGTCGATGACGCTAAGGTTGATGCGAATGACGGTGCCTGGAATGCGATAGCGATCGGCGTTGCGCAGAATGTGCGTGATGACATCTTCGAGAGAAAATTCGTCCGCACGTACTTGGGTGTTCGGCAGTGAGTCAGCTTGAAACTGCACGTTTAACACCCCTGCAAAATGGGCATTATCGGCGACATTTTGCAAGAATTGATTAATATCCAGCGTATCCATCTGCAAGGTTACGGCTTCCAAGGCTTCGCTGGGCGAAGCGCTGCCGTATAACACGCGCACGGCTTGTTGCATGCGTTGCACATAACGATGACTGGCGTCGTCGGATGAGCCATGCAATACCATCAGCGATTGCAGGGGCGACATGATTTCGTGTCCGACCGCATGCCACATTTCACGTTCTTGTTGAGTACGTATGTGTTCGCGCTGTATGTCGTTTTTAACGCGCTGTAATAAATCCGCCAAGCTGCCTGCCAAAATCCCCAATTCATCACGGCCGCGTAAGTCGGCAAAATCCAGTTGCTTAAACCGTTGTTCAAACTGTCCTTCTTGCATGGTGTGCGAGACCGTTGCCGCGCGTTTGGCGAGTACCGCCACGCGGCGCACGAAGCTGAATTCAATCACCAGCCAGGCCAAAACAATCGCCGCCAGCATTGCCGCGACAAACCAGGAGGTTCGTGTTGCGGCAATGCTTAAACCGCGATCAAGGCTACGCAGTTGGCCGGTTAAGCTCATTTCATACCTGCCCGCGGCGGTGGTAATGATGTCATGCAGTTCAAGCTTTTCGGGAACGTCTTGAATCGGTAAACGATGAATTAAGCGAGTAAGCCAAGGCGACGATGTTTCATCAGCTTGTCTGCCCTTGATGGTTAACAGCGCTTGGGATGTTTGTCCCAGTTTGCGCACCGATAAGGTTTCGCCGGGCTGCAAGATGCTTTGCAAGTCGTTTAATGAAAAAGGCGGCAATGCGTTTTGGGCATTGCTATCAAACAAGGGTTGGCTATTTTGCGGAGCCAGCATTTGCATGCTGAGGCGGATGTTTTCTAAATCAGCGGGAGGCCAAACCGGGCGGCGGCCTTGAAAAAGTGCGTCGCGCAAGGGTTCGACGGGTAAGCGTATGGAAAAATAGGCGAGTCTTGGGCAGTTTGGGCTATCGCTGACGGCACCCGCACAGTGCGGGCTTTGCCATAACCAGCCGCGAAAATCGCGCACCGGCTTGGCATCGCTTCTGAGTAACTCGCCGGTTTCGACAAAGCCGGTCAGCCGTCCTTGTTGGCTGGCCGCTTCCGGCGCATTTTGCGCTTCAAAGGGCGCAATCCACTGCCATTGTTTGCCGCGCATCTGCAAATTGACCCGCGCACGGTGGACGTCATCCAGTTGCAACAGGCCGGGTTTTCTACTGACCAGTTCGGTAGTCGAAAAACTGCCCACCAAATAAATGAAGCCTCCGGCATAGGGATTATTGCCAATGGCGACGCAAATCGAACTGCCATTAGGGTACACCACGCTACAGCCGGACATTTCAACCGCTTGTTGCGCTTTATATTGATCGTCGAAATCCAATGAGCCGTACGGCAACATCAACGGATGCAGCGGCGTGGAAAAATTGCCGACGCTGGGATTTAACAGGGCTAATTGGCCGGCTGGGTGACGCAGTTTCGCCATGATTTCCGCTTGAGTTTTGCTAAAGCTGCTTTGATAGTTTTGATAACTGCGCTGTTTTTCTTCATGGAGCAACACGATAGCCAGCGCGAGCGTTGCCAGCATCAGCAACACAAAGGTAGCGCGCAGCACCAAACGATTGTGGAATGCGGCTAAGCCTAAACGGGGCACCGCGAGTTCGACTAGCGCGGGCAATACGACTTTCATCGCGATACCCACCGGAAGCCGCGCATCGGCACGTTTTCAATGCAGTCGAAATCAGGGTCAAGTTCGCGAAACGCTTCGCGTATGGTGCTGACGTGTTTACGCACATTGTCGCGATTACGCCCGCTTTTCACTACTTCAAACAAGTCGTTATAGGACACCACTTCACCGCGATGTTGATAAAGTGTGGCGAGAATGCGTTGGGCGGTGAGGGGCAAGTTGATGCGTTCACCGCGCCATAACGGGCTGAGTTGCCAAAGCGGATCGAGCGTTAATTCCTGTGCGGGTACCGGTTCCGGTTTCAGCGCTTGCGCTTGCCGGCTTTTAGCCACGCGCAACATATCGAGGAAAGTTTCGATGAAGTCGCTTTCTTCAAAGGTGGTTTTTTGCAAATAATCCCAAGCGTCGAGCGCCTTCATAATGCTGCGATAAATCGAGGCGGGCATCGCGGAAACGACCAGAACGGGCGTGCCTTGCTGTAGCTTATTGATCTCGTTAATGATGGCTACGCCTGCATGACGTTCCCGTCCCAACTCAATATCCAAGACCACAATATCGTAAGCTTCACGGGCAATGGCCGCTTGCGCATCATCGCGGGTAAACCATTGATCGATCCGTACATCGTGCATTTCTGCTGTCGCCGCTTTAATCCAATCCGCAAATTGGTTGCTGGTGGGGCGATCGTCTTCGATTACCGCTACTTTGGTCATTGTTTCTCCAGGTTACTTCAGTTTTGTATAGGGTACTCGATAGAACGCGGATGACGCCGATAGTTATGAATAACGCAGATTTTTTATGGATTATCCGTGTTCATCATCATAATCATCAGCGTCATCTGCGTTCTATTTATTGCGAGTTACCTAAGCTCGCAATTATCAACCCTTCCGCCAAAAAACGTTGTGAGTTTTTCTTCCGCGCTCGGAATAGTCCTTCATTGCTGTGAAATAACTGGGCGAGCGGCTGCATTGAACCTTCCCGGCTAAACACGAAGAATGTCTTTCAGCGCACTGCATCACGCAGACGCAACCTACCTCAGTTAAGGAGAATTATCATGTTGAACCGCGTGAAAAACATCGTCCACCGCATTCGTAATCTGTTTGCTTTATCTGCCCGTAAAGTCTTTGTTGTCCCAACCGTATCCATCGCACCGCAACAATGCGCGTTTATCGGCAAAACTTTAATTGCGATGGTTTTGTTAGGCGCCCTGGGCTATGGGATTTACCAACATCCTCCTTTTCAAAGCGTTCCTCAAGGCGAAGTGGGGATACGGATTAATCAATTCACCGGCAGCGTAAGCGAATGGCGGAACGGCAATGTGTGGGTGATTCCGGGGCTGTACCAAATGCGGGTGTATTCACTGCGCGATCAGGTTTATCACCCGCGTGAAATCCGGAGCGCAACCGGCAGTGCGCCGCTGCAATCCAGCGAAGGTTTGTCGTTTGGGGTGGACTTGTCGGTCCGTTATGCTTTAGATCCGCTTAAAATCACTGCGCTGGCTAAAATCAGCCCCGACGACATCAGCAAAGGACTGGTCGAATCTGCGGTACAAGGGGTCATTTATAAAGTTTTTGCCAACTATACGATGCGCGAAATTTTCTCGAACAAACGTGTGGAAATCCAACAGCTTATTGAAAAAGAAGTAGGCGCGAGTTTAACCGGAGACGGCATTGTGTTGCGCCATGTACAAATCGGCAACATTGATTTGCCCGCCGAATATCGGCGCGGGATGGAAAGTTTGTTAGCCGAAGAATTAGCGACCCAGAAGATGCGTTACACCTTGGAGCTCAAGGAAAAACAGGTTAAACAATCGGCCTTGGAAGCCGAAGCCGAAAAAGCGCGCCGCGAAACCGAAGCACAAGCGGCGGCGAGCGAACAAGTCATTGCCGCCAAAGCGCAAGAAGAAGCGATGAAGCATGTGTTACCTTTCAAGGAAAAGCAAATCCAACAACGCCAATTAGAAGCGGAAGCCGACAAAGTCGCCCGTATTCGCGGTGCGGAAGGCAGCGCGCAAGCACGCCGTATCGAGGCCGCAGGTGAAGCCGACGCGCGGCAAAAACTGGCCGATGCCGAAGTGTATCGGGCTGAACACATGGGCAAAACCAACGCCGAACAAATGGAACGTGAAGGTGCGCTGGTGACCAAACATCCATTGCTGATTCAAAAAACATTGGCGGATAAACTCTCCGATAAAGTGCAGGTGATTATCGCCTCGCCCCCTGCCGGCGGCGGTTTTATCGGTGCAAATTTATTGGGTGCTTCAGCAGCGAGTACTGCTCGTTCCAACGAAACAACAGGAGCGGAATAATCATGAATGCTAAGTCTATTTTTATGTCTTTTCGCGTATTCGGCTTATTGGCCGCCCTGTGTTTAAACAGCGCGGCATTCGCCACCCCGACAGAAATGGCGATGATTGTTCAAGACTCAACGGCATTACGCGCCGCGCCGCGTGATTCCGCTCAGCAACAAGCGATATTATGGCAAGGCGAATTAGTGGAAATACGCGGGCAACGGATGGATTATTTACAAGTGTACGACTACCACCGCGAACGTGGCGGCTTTGTACAGGCTAACCGAATTCGCCGTACCGCCTTGACCGCTAACGAAGCGGGTGATTTGTTATCCGTATTACGTTTCGTACGCGACAGCCCCGGCGCAGAGGCATTGGGATTCGGTTATGCCGCAGCTTTTCTAAAAGCCGCGCCTGCTGAAGAATTACGCGGCGCAACGGGTAGCGAAGTATTTGACGCATTAGGCCGCATGGCAGAACGTCTTGCCCAACGCGCTTCAGCCGGAACCAGTGTCAGCAAAAATGCGGCTCTTAGTTTATCGTCGCACCTGGAAGTCGCCACGCGTTACGGCATCAAATTCATCAGTTATGAGCATGATGGGCGGATGCTGATGTGTTATGACGGCGAAGCGTATCGCTATGTGTTGGCGGGCGTTGCCACCCCAATCCAACGCGCACAAGCCGCCTTAGCCCTCACCCGTGCCGAATGTGTCGATCCGGATTTAGGGCCGCGCGATCGCTACCAGCTAAATGAACAATACGCCGCCATCCTTGATAAAGTGGATCACAAGGACTTGCCCGACTACCTGGAAAATCGCATCTTCATGCGCCGTGCCGGCGTGCGGAGCCGCTTGGCTTACCAGCAAACCCGTAACGGCGAAAACGCGCTCGCGACCATGAATCGCGCGCTAACCGAGCTGGCCGGCGTAAACGCCCAAGAACTGCCCGATGGTGATTTAAGCGCATACAACGATACTCTCATGCTGGTGAGCGCCGGCCGCTGGGCAGCATTGCCCGCCGGGATTAATTCAAGTAAAAGCTTAAACATCGTAACCACGAGCGGACAACCCGGCGAAACTTGCGTGACGCTGGTTGACGGCAAGCAAGAGCTGTTAAAACGTTGTACCTACAGCATCGTGTGGAATAACTCCATCGGCATTAATCGCGAACAAAATGCGCTGACATTGGCCGTGCAACCGATGGAAGCCTGGCGGGAAATATGGTTGTTCCGAAAAACGGCACAAGGCTGGGTACTGCATGTTTTACCGCCGAATGCGAGCAACCCGGAACTCGGTTATATCGACTTCGCCGGCTGGATTCCCGGCGGCAAGCAAATGTTAATCGCCCGCGAAGCACGTAGCGAAGGTAAATATAAACGTAGCTTTGAAGTGCTGGACCTGGATACTGCAACGGTACAACAACAAAGCAGCAAACCGGAACTGCTGGGTGCATTGCAACGTTGGCAAGCTGCGGGGTGGAAGGAACATACTTTGAGCTTACGCTAAAAAATGGGTAGCGCTACCCAATATCGGCACATTTCCTTAGACCTGTTTGAACTTTACACTTAACCGCAGCCATTTGTTTAAGAGGCGTTGCATTTATTATATAAACTCAAGATATGCTAGAATGCGCGGCTGATAAAGTCCCTCCCCTGACCTATTCATCCAGCGGGTAGTGTGATATTGCTACCTGCCACAGCGTCCACCTTAAGAACAATTTCTTTGGAGTTTTTATGATTATTCTCGGTATTAATGATGGCTGCCATCATAATTCCGCCGCCTCAATTTTGATTGATGGCAAATTGGTTGCTTCTGTTGAACTGGAACGCATTTCCAGGATTAAAAATGACGGCTCTTTTCCCCATGCCGCCATTGATGAAGCGTTAGCCATTGCCGGATTAAGCGCTGAAGATGTCGATATAGTGGCCAAGGCCAACTTATCGCGCCGGCAACAAATACCGTATCTTAATCGCTATTATCAACATATGGCCAGGGCGGGTAAAACCGATAGTTCAATCAGTAAAATCTTCTGGAAAAAACAATTCGAACGTTACCGCCGGGTGCTTTCCCGCCGCAAAAAACCGCTGGGTATTCTGGCGCAAAAACCTTTTCAAACCGTTGAGCATCATTTGGCCCATGCTGCATCCGCCTATTATGCTTCGCCGTTCGGCAATGAGCGTGTCGGCGTGATCACTCTGGACGGCGTCGGGGATTTTTCCTGGGGTTCCGTTTGGATCGGCGATCAAGGAAAGTTACAGCTGGTAGACCATTTGCACCAGATCAACAGCATCGGCTTATTGTATTCCGCCGTTACCATTTACCTGGGTTTCAAGTCCAGCCGGCATGAAGGCAAAGTCTTAGGCTTGGCCGCTTTCGGCAACCCGGAACCGTTGTTATCCCGGCTACTTGCCCATACCAACAGCGAGAATTGGGATGAACTTTTTGATCCTAAATTGGTACGCGTCTCTCTGAAATTCGGCTCCGATCTAGGCCAATCGGTTATTAAAGAATTGTGTGCCGACCTGTCCAAAGAAGATGTAGCGGCCGGCATTCAGGCTTATACCGAAAAATTGATTTGCAAGTGGGTACAAGACCAAGTCAAAGAATTAAAAGTCAGCAAACTGGCTTTGGCCGGCGGCGTATTTTCCAATGTAAAACTCAATCAGCTGATCCTCGCGTTGCCGGAAGTTGAAACCATCTATGTACATCCGAACATGGGTGACGGCGGCTTGGCAACCGGAGCCGCATTTGAGGTTTATTCACGCTTAAAACATGGCTTTGAGCCTCAGTTTAACCAGCAGGTTTACCTGGGTACCGAAATTAATCGCGACAATGCCTTAGCCGCAATTGAGCAACATGGCGTAGCTTATGAAGAACCTGACAATCTGGCGTTCACTGTTGCACGGTTATTGGCTGACGGTAAAGTTATCGCACGCGCGGACGGCAAAATGGAATACGGTCCTCGGGCTTTAGGCAATCGCACTGTAATGGCTGCCTGTAACGATCCGACCATTAACGATTGGTTAAACAAAAAATTCGCCCGTACCGAATTTATGCCTTTTGCCCCGGTTATTCTTCAGGAACATGCCAAGGAATATTTCCCGGAATGGAAGGAAGACCATATTACCGCGCGTTTTATGACGCTGACTTACAATGTTTCGGACTTGGCGAGACGCAATATTCCCGCAGCCGTGCATATCGACGGTACTGCGCGTCCCCAGGTGCTGCGCCGTGAGGACAACCCGGATTATTACGATGTCATCAAAGAGTATTACGATCTTACCGGCGTAGCCAGCGTAATCAACACCAGCTTTAATATGCACGAAGAGCCTATCGTCCGTACTGCTGACGAAGCTATTCGCGCCTTTCAGGCAGCCGATCTGGATGCGTTGATTTTGGGGCCGTTTTTAATTAGAAAAGCCAGCTAAGCTTTTATTCACCACGAAGGCACGAACGACTGCAAGGATGCAGGAGGTAGAGCAACGCAGGAGCAGTTGCCGAGAGCACGAAGTTTATATTTTTCTTCGTGCCTTCGTCGTGTTCTTTTATACGATAATTTCCCGCAACACCGATGTAGCGTAGCTTCCAGCCGGCAGGGTAAAACAAAGCTCCAGCGTTGCGTCATCAATAAACCGCCATTGCAAATCCTGCACATTCACTCTTAATGCGCGTCTGTCCCGATCAACGGCGTTCGCTATTAAACCCTGAGCCAATTCTTCATGCGCATCGATAACAGCTTGCTCAATAGCTAGCGCATCGGCTGAAACATCGGCATTTCCCCTGCCCCATAATGCGCCGGTAGGATGAATTTCTTTTGCCGCCAATCGCCGGATAATTTCAGCGTCCGGCTGATCCGACTGAAAACAGCTATGCGATAAATCGAATTGATAAGTGTCGCCTGCAAGCGCTTGGTTCCAGTTATTTTGCCTGATCCGCTCAGCCAAAATCAGGTTGAACAAATAAGACCTGACCGCCGACAAATAAATACTGCGCTGCTCCCGGCCCACCTTGGCCCCCTGAAACATCGCCAAAGCCTTGCTGACATTTTGCCCCTCATTGCCAAAGCGTTGCGTGCCGAAATAATTGGCGATGCCGTTGGCTTTGATCAGTTCCAATTGCTGAATAGTTTTTGCTTGATCGCCCTGCCAATCGCGAACGACCAGCTTAAAACTATTACCTGACAACACGCCGCGCTTGAGCTTTCTGGCATGACGAACGGCTTGCAACACTTTCACGTTGTCCGATTCGAACTGCGTCCAATCGGGATCGGCTTTGCCCGGCAACCAAACGCTGAACCATTGCGTCGTAACCGCGTAGCGGTCTTTTAGTCCGGCGAAACTGACATCGCGTTGCCGGACATTGGCGAACCGGGACAATTGTCTGGCGACATATTCGGTGTTTTCACCTTTCTTTTCTATTTGCAAGAAAGCATGCTCACCAGCGCCCGACGGCTCGAAAGACAGGTTTTCGCTAACGATAAAATCTTCGGGTAAGCTGCGGATTTTGCCGGAACCGGAAGGTTGGCCGTAAACGTAAGGCCAGACGGGGATTTCAATATTTTGCATAAAAGTAGTTAAGATTGTTTCAAGTTTTTCTCGTTCCCTTGCGTTGCGCCACTGCCATTAAGTTAAGAATACTATGACACCCTAGTTGAGCATCTTGAACATGGTTTTGATATAGCAATAGGTTTCGGCGGCGTGAGTTTGATAGGCTTGATGCTTAAATTTGAGTTTCATTATTGTCTGTTACGGGAATTTTTTATAAAAACTTTCTCTGGCACCCACACGCAAAAATTGTATTATCCCGTTCTCGTAATAAAGCCCGATACGGTAACGGTAATCGAATTTAATCCGGTAAAAGCCAGAGAAGCCGGACATTTCTTCCAAATCGCTCAAGTTCGCCAAAGCTTCAACTTGGCTGGCTTCAAGCAAAACCTGCTGGATTTTTATCAGAATTCGTTTATCGGTGATTTTCTGCGTATCTTTTACGAACCGTTTGCTGATTTCAATTTTCATTGCGACAAATTTTGTATAAATGCCTGTGCTTGTTGTTCGCTTAGAAACTCGTTTTCATCTTTAGCCTGCTTACAAGCGAGATAAAACCCAAGGTCTTCCAGTTGCTGAGGTTTTTTTTGCACCAATTCCTCAAGAAAAGCCTGTTGAACCTCATGAGGCAATGTTTCATAGAGTGCATAAAGACTATGCGCGGTATTTGTTTGTTGTGGATTCATGCGGATTCTCCTGTTCAACTGATAAGCTTTTTTAAAGATTGCCGGTATCGAATTGCTTAATAATGGTTTTTAGTTCATTAGCGGTTATATCCGACTGTTCTGATTTTGAATAAATAGTGACCAGCACAATATTGGCAGCCGTTTTTACATAATAAAATAACGTACCCGCTGTGCTGAATTCTATCGCCCAATAATTCGCCTTGCTGCAAACTTTGAATAATAGGTTCTATGTCGGATATTTTTTGATGAGTTGCCGAATATTGCGTTTAAACTCAAGCGTATAATCAACATTAATGTTCATTCATATCCCACAGCGTTTCAATAGGCCGGGTCTCCACCGTTTGCCTTTGCTCGGTAACTGTGGTGACCAAATAGGTCTGATTATGCTGTGAATATCTGCCCTTTCTTAAGTCTTTACTATGCGGCAGTTGTTTATTAATCATAAAACTTTGTTTTTTGTTTGTGGGAGCGGCTTTAGCCGCGATAATCGCGGCTAAAGCCGCTCCCACAAAAACGCCGATTGAAGAGAGCTATTTTTCAATCAAGACTATCGCCTGTACCGCAATTCCTTCTTTACGCCCTTCAAAGCCGAGCTTTTCAGTCGTGGTCGCTTTGACGTTAATAAAATCAACATCCACATGCAAATCATCGGCGATATTGCGGCACATCGCAGCAGTGTGCGGCGACATCTTCGGGGCTTGGGCAATGATGGTTATGTCCGCATTGATCAGACGATAGCCTTTTTCCTGCACAATTTTGTAAACATGGCGCAATAGAACACGGCTATCGGCGCCTTTGAATTCTGGATCGGTATCGGGAAAATGCTTGCCGATGTCGCCCAAGGCCGCCGCGCCCAGTATCGCATCGCATAAGGCATGCAACACCACGTCGCCGTCGGAATGCGCTTCCAGGCCTTGCTCGTAAGGTATTTTTACGCCGCCTAGTATTACCTCGCCGTCGTCTTTGAAGCGGTGTACATCGTAACCTTGACCTACTCTAATCATTGTTGCTCCATATAAAATTGCGCTAGCGCCAGGTCTTCCGGGCGGGTGATTTTGATATTGTCGGGACGGCCTTCGACGATTTTCGGCTGCAAGCCTTGCAGTTCCAAGGCGCTGGCGTCATCGGTGATGGCCGGATTGCCTTGCGTCTGTTCCAGTGCGGTTTTTAACATACCGTAACGGAACATCTGCGGCGTTAATGCCCGCCAGATATGGCTTCTATCCAACGTTCCGGTAATGCCGTTTCCTTGCACCTGTTTTAATGTATCCGGTGAAGCCAAGGCCAGAATACCGCCCACGTCATCGTTAACCAGCGAATCGATCAGATGGTGAACATCGGCTGCGGTAATGCAGGGTCTGGCGGCATCATGCACTAATACCCAGTCGTCATCGGAGGCTTGCTCCCTGATGGTCTTTAACCCGGAAAGTACGGAATCGGCCCGCTCTTTGCCGCCCGGAGCCGTGATGATTTGTTGATGCGTTGAAATTGCCAGCTCGGGCCAGTAAGGGTCTTCTTCGGAAATCGCCACGGCGATCCCGGCAAAAACATCGGCCTGCAACAAGCGCGACAGCGTGTGTTCGATAACCGTTTTTCCGGCAAGTTCAAGGTATTGTTTAGGCCGGTCGGCCTGCATGCGTTTGCCGACACCGGCAGCGGGGACGATTCCCCAGAATTTTATTGAATGAGTCATTGGTAGAAAAGGCTAAAGACAAAAGGCGAAAGGCAAAAGATGTATTTTTCACCTTTTGCCTTTCGCCCTTCGCCTAATTACTCAAGCACATGAAAAAACGTTTCGTCTTCCTTAATCATCCCTAATTCATCCCGCGCCCGCTCCTCAATGGCTTCCTGGCCTTTCCTTAAATCCAGCACCTCAGCGTAAAGCGCTTCATTGCGCTGTCTTTTTTCCTCCGCCTGTTCTTTCAGGTCGTCAAGGCGCTGTTGATAGGCTTCGATCTCTGCAACGCTGCCGTCGCCAATCCATATACGATATTGGAAGTGGGCAATTAATAAGAGGATGATTACGATCAGGATTTTCATGGATGAGGCGAAAGGCTAAGGGCAAAAGGCGCAAGACTTATGGTTTCCACCCTTTGCCTTGCGCCTTTCGCCTGCTTTTTTTACAACATTTTGAACGCGCTACGGCCTGCGTAAACCGCTAAATCGCCTAATTCTTCTTCGATTTTCATCAGGCGGTTGTATTTTGCAACACGGTCGGAACGGCTTAAAGAACCGGTTTTGATTTGGCCTGTACCTGTGGCAACGGCTAAATCGGCAATCGTAGTGTCTTCGGTTTCGCCTGAACGATGCGATACAACGGCTGTGTAGCCGGCTGCGTGTGCCGTGTTAATCGCGTCCAAAGTTTCGGTTAAAGTGCCGATTTGGTTTACTTTGATCAGGATTGAGTTGGCAATACCTTTCTCAATGCCTTCTTTTAAAGTCGCTGGGTTAGTTACGAACAAATCGTCGCCGACCAATTGAACTCTGTTGCCCAATTTTTCGGTTTGATCTTTCCAGCCGGTCCAGTCGTTTTGATCCAGGCCGTCTTCGATAGAGATAATTGGGTACTTGTTAACCCATTCAACGAAGAAATCATTCATTTCAACTGAGTTGAAACTTCTGCCTTCGGCTGATAATTCATAACGGCCGTCTTTGTAATATTCGGAGCTGGCTGCGTCCATACCCAGGAAAATATCGACGCCCGCTTTGTAACCGGCTTTTTCGATTGCTTCCAGGATAACTTCGATAGCTTCTTCATTAGAAGACAGGTTAGGTGCAAAACCGCCTTCATCACCGACAGTCGTTGCTAAGCCTCTGCCTTTTAAAACTTTCGCCAAGTTATGGAAAACTTCCGCGCCGTAACGGATCGCTTCACGGAAAGTCGGTGCGCCGACAGGCAGGATCATGAACTCTTGCAGGTCAACGCTGTTGTCAGCATGTGAGCCACCGTTGATGATGTTCATCATAGGAACCGGCATGATGAATTTGCCGCTGGTGTTCAAGTGACGGTATAAAGGCACGCCCGCTTCTTTAGCTGCTGCCTGAGCGGCTGCCAAAGATACCGCCAAAATAGCGTTAGCGCCTAAACGGCCTTTGTTGTCGGTACCGTCCAGCGCGATCATTTTTTTGTCGATGCCTTCTTGGTCGGAAACTTCCATACCGACAATCGCAGCGCGAAGCTCGGTATTAACATTGTTAACCGCGGTCAATACGCCTTTACCCAAATAACGACCTTTGTCATTGTCACGCAATTCTATTGCTTCGCGCTCGCCGGTTGATGCGCCGGATGGCACCATCGCGCTGCCGATCACGCCGGATGCCAAAATCACGTCGGCTTCCAGAGTCGGGTTGCCGCGTGAATCTAAAATTTCTCTTGCACGAATATCTACTATTGCAGTCATTATTTTTCCTTATTTAGAGAGTTGTTTCGATCAGGCTGGTAGCTTTTACCGCCTTGTCGATAGTTAGTAAAATTTCCAGTAATTCTTTCATTCTATGTAAAGGCCAGGAGTTGGGGCCGTCACTTTTTGCTTCCGCAGGATTCGGATGCGTTTCCATAAACAGTCCGGCAATGCCGACTGCAACGGCCGCTCTGGCTAACACGGGTACGAATTCGCGCTGTCCGCCCGATGACGTGCCTTGTCCGCCGGGCAGTTGCACCGAGTGAGTCGCATCGAACACTACCGGGCAACCGGTATCGCGCATCGCCGCCAATGAGCGCATGTCGGAAACCAGGTTGTTATAACCGAACGATACGCCGCGCTCGCAGACCATAATTTGCTGGTTTCCGGTTGCCTTGGCTTTGTTGGCGACATGCACCATATCCCAAGGCGCCAGGAACTGGCCTTTTTTAATATTCACAGGAATGCCGTGAGAGGCAACTTGCTGAATAAAATTAGTTTGCCGGCATAAAAACGCAGGGGTTTGCATCACATCAACCACAGCCGCGACTTCGGCTAATGGCGTGTCTTCATGCACATCGGTCAATACGGGTACGCCGATTTGTTGTTTGACTTTTTCCAGTATCTTAAGACCTTGCTCCACGCCGGGACCACGATAGCTTTCATGCGATGAGCGGTTGGCTTTATCGAACGACGACTTGTAGATAAAAGGAATATTTAATGCGGCTGTTAATTCCTTTAACGCACCGGCAGTATCCAGTGCTAATTGTTCGCTTTCAATAACACAAGGGCCGGCGATCAAAAATAAAGGCTGATCCAGGCCTGCTTCAAATCCACATAACTTCATTACTCTGCGCCTTTTTTATGTTCAACAGCTGCGACTACAAATCCCGAAAATAACGGATGGCCTTTTCTGGGCGTTGAGGTAAATTCCGGATGAAACTGGCAAGCCAGGAACCAAGGATGATCGGAGATTTCGACGACTTCGACCAAACGCCCGTCAATAGACTTACCGGAAAAGCGCATACCGGCCTGTTCCAATTTTTCCAGATATTGGCTGTTAAATTCGTAACGATGACGGTGCCTTTCGGTAATCACATCTTTTTGATAAAGCTGGAACGCCAGCGAATCGGATTGTAAGCGGCATTGCTGTCCGCCCAAACGCATCGAGCCGCCTAAATCGGATTCTGCATTGCGGATTTCCAGCTGACCATCTTCAGACATCCATTCGGTGATCAAGCCGATCACAGGATGCGGCGATTTGGGTAAAAATTCAGTGCTGTGCGCGCCTTCCAAACCGGCGACATCGCGGGCGAATTCGATAACGGCAACCTGCATGCCTAGACAAATGCCCAGATAAGGAATTTTATTTTCCCGAGCATATTTAACCGTAGCAATTTTGCCTTCTACGCCGCGTTCGCCAAAACCGCCCGGCACCAGAATGGCATCAAGGCCTTTCAACCGGGCGACACCTTCATCCTCTATCGTTTCAGAGTCGATATAGACGATGTTGACTTTGGTACGCGTGCGAATACCGGCATGAATCAATGCTTCATTCAGCGATTTATAAGCATCGGAGTGATCGACATATTTGCCGACAATAGCGATGGTCGCTTCATTGGCAGAATGCTCCAGCGCTTCAACAACGGCTTTCCATTCGGACAAATCCGCCGGCGGCACATCGAGCCGTAACCTGTTAACGACAATATCGTCCAAGCCTTGGTCACGCAGTAATAATGGTATTTTATAAATTGAGCTGGCATCGACCGCGGAAATAACCGCTTTTTCCTCTACGTTGGTAAACAACGCAATTTTACGACGCTCGCTGTGCGGTATCGGTTGTTCCGAACGGCAAATTAAAATATCCGGCTGAATGCCGATACTGCGCAATTCTTTTACCGAATGCTGGGTCGGTTTGGTTTTTATTTCACCGGCAGACCGGATATAAGGCACCAGCGTCAAATGAATAAACAACGACCGATCGGAACCTAATTCAAAACGCATCTGCCGGATGGCTTCCAGAAAAGGCAAGGATTCAATATCGCCAACCGTGCCGCCGACCTCAATCAGTGCAACATCGACGCCTTCGGCGCTCTCATAAACACGGCGTTTAATTTCATCGGTAATATGCGGAATGACTTGTACTGTCGCTCCCAGATATTCACCTTTACGCTCTTTGCGCAAAACGCTTTCGTAGACTTGGCCGGTCGAGAAGCTGTTCCTTTTAGTCATCGTGGTTTTAATAAACCGCTCATAATGACCCAAGTCAAGATCGGTTTCGGTGCCGTCTTCCGTGACAAATACCTCACCATGTTGAAAAGGACTCATAGTGCCCGGATCGACATTGATATAAGGGTCGAGCTTGGTCATGGTGACTTTGAGGCCGCGAGACTCAAGAATAGCGGCAAGTGAAGATGCTGCAATGCCTTTGCCGAGAGACGAAACAACGCCCCCGGTAATGAAAATGTATTTTGTCATGTAGGATTTTTAGACTTCAGTGATAACTGACGAAGTTGGGTAAAACCGGTGCATTTTAATCGACAATGCGCTTTTCGTCATTGTCTTTTGGGCTTAATTGTTAATTTTGTAGGTAAAACCGATGCAGTCTTGTGTTTTTTCACAATGAAATATTGCACTGATCCATTGGTCGCCTACAGCGGCGAGCGCGCCATTCAGGTAAATCAAAGGCACTATATCCCTTTCCCATGGCGGAATACCTGCCTCTTGGAACAGGTTTTTCAGTGAATGATGACCTTCACGCCCCGGCAAACGGATTTTTTCACCGCCCCGGCGAAACCTGACCTCAATCTTGGCGCTTTGCCACTGTTCACGAGAAATTCCCTTTGAAGAAGGCACACAAGATAACACCCAGCCTTGAGCTATTTTTATCGACGATTGCCCGGCAGGCCAAACAAGGTCTTGCGTCGATTGATCTAGGCACACTTCAGGTAAGGATCGATTGGTCAGGCAATACAGCTTATCCCGATAACGGCGAATAGTGTAACCCTGCCCCGACAATACCGGATCGCGATGCTCGGCTGCGGCAACCACCTGGCTTAGAATCCGTCCGACCAAAGCCTGCGCGGGCATTTTCAGCCCCCTATGCCGGAACCAATGCCTGATAATAAGTTGCTGTTGATGGCTATGATGTTCGGTTAACCGGCTGATACGCAGCGTCTTATCTGCCGGTTCGAAAACCTCGTCAAACAACTCATCCGCCACCTCATCGACCAAGACCTGCGCATCCGCACAATGCTTGGCCGAACGCGCCACGGTTTTATCGATTGCCGGCCAGCGTTGCTTTAATAACGGCACAACCGCATTGCGCAGGAAATTACGGTCGTAATCGTTGCTCTGATTGCTGGGATCTTCAATCCAGCTTAATTGATGGGCGTGAGCGTAATCGCTGATCGCCTGTTTAGGCGTATTCAATAAGGGCCTGAGCATAATACCCGCACCGAAGACCACACGCTCCGGCATTCCGGAAAGCCCGCGCAAGCCGCTGCCGCGAAACAGTTGCAGCAATACCGTTTCCAACTGATCTTCCCGATGCTGGGCAAGCATCAACACATCATCAACATCAATCAACGATTTTAAAGCTGCATACCGGGCGTTTCTGGCCGCTTCTTCAGGGCTTTCTCCCGGCGCCGCCTTGGCGTTAACCCGTAATGTTAAAAACTCAACTCCCAAGTCTTTAGCCGTTTTTTCGCAGTGCCCGGCCCAGAACTCAGCTTCCGGCTGCAAACCGTGATGTACGTAAACTGCGGTAATTTTGTCTTTGAGTTGGCTTATTGAGGCGCAACAATGCAGCAAAACATGGGAATCCACGCCGCCGCTGTAAGCGACATAAATCCTTCGTTGCACCTCACCAAGATCGAATTTTAGAATGCAGTCCTCGCAAAGGGACGAATCTTTCGCCTTTCGCCTTTCGCCTTGCACCTATGCCCTACTTCCCGGATTCCTCAAAAACGCCGAAATCCATAATCCGTTGGTAACGTCTTTCTATTAAATTATCGAGAGAGTGCTGCATTAATTCTTCCATGTGGCGAATCAGCGCTTCCTTTAAATTCGAGGCAATCGCTTTAAAATCCCGATGACCGCCGCCTAAAGGCTCCCTGACCACTTCATCCAGAAAACCCTGCTCACGGATGCGATCTGAAGTAATTCCCATCGCCTCGGCTGCCATTTGTGTTTTATCAGGGCTTTTCCAAAGAATAGATGCGCAACCTTCCGGAGAAATAACCGAATAAGTGCTGTACTCCAGCATGATTAAACGGTCGCCGACACCAATCGCCAACGCGCCGCCGGAACCGCCCTCACCGATAATCGTGCAAATAATCGGCGTTTTCAGTTTGGCCATTTCAAATAGGTTTCTGGCGATAGCTTCGCTTTGCCCACGTTCTTCCGCGCCGATGCCCGGATAAGCTCCCGGCGTGTCGATCAGGCAGATAACCGGCATTTTAAAACGCTCAGCCATTTTCATCATCCGTAATGCCTTACGGTAACCTTCCGGACGCGGCATGCCGAAATTGCGATAAATTTTTTCCTTGGTGTCGCGGCCCTTTTGATGGCCGATTACCATAACCGGTTGTCCATCGAGACGCGCCAAGCCGCAAATAATCGCCGGATCATCGGCATAAGCGCGGTCACCGTGCAGCTCATGGAAATCGGTAAAAATATGCTCCACATAATCCAGCGTATAAGGACGGCCCGGATGACGGGATAATTGGGAAATTTGCCAATCGGAAAGATCGGTAAAAATCGACTCAGTCAACCTCTGGCTTCGCTCTTCCAGCTGTTTAAGCGCATCGGAAATATTAATGTCATTGTCGAACTGCACATTGCGGAGCTCTTCAATTTTCGCTTCTAATTCAGCGATGGGTTGTTCGAAATCGAGAAATTTTAGGTCCATGTAGAGTCAATCTGAAAAATTGTTACAGTAACGGGTAATTTTATAGAAATTCGATAATTTATTCTAAATAAATTACCGGCTCCAATTGACCTAAAAACCGCAGCTTATCCGCAAAGAACACGAAAATATGAAAAACATGAAATGAATCGGCATGTTGCATGAAGCGATCATTCCTCCAGCTCCATTTTTTCATGCCTGTTGCGTTCACTGCTATTAAGCACGATTAAGATGAACTGAGTACAATTGCCCCCTGCTGCCCCACTAACAAAACAGGATAAAAAAATGACTGAAAATCTACCAGCTACAAACAAAGTCACCTACTGGCAACCGTCGGCAGGCGAAACAATCACAGGCGTAATTCAAGGCAGCGGCACTTCTAAAGATTTACTCTATGATGAGCAGAAAACCATGCTTTTACAGGACGATAACGGCTCGATTGTGAGTGTTGGCCTAAACCGTTATTTGATACACAGCTTGAAACAAAATAACGCCGCGTCGGGGGATTTAGTGACAATCACTTTTCACGGCAAAGAGCAGAAAAACAACGGGCGTTCTTTCAATCGGTACACTTTGCGAGTTGATAAAATTACTGGCTCAGTATAAAAATAAGAGCGGTTTCACTTCGCGCTCAAACCAGCTTATTCCGGCTTACCGGACTGCCATTAAGTTATTCGCCCCTTGTTCTGAATTTAATGAAACACGGGCTAGCGGATTTGAACGGATTTTTAAGCCGCGCCAAATTGATTATGCTGCGCTACGCAGCCACGGAATCAAAACGACGAATATTCAAAAGCGTGTCATGCAGCAAAGTCTCAGCTTCTTCGGTATCATAATCAGCCTGCAAACCAAGCCAGAAACCGGGCGTGGTGCCAAAGAATGCCGCCAGCCGCAAGGCTGTATCCGCTGTGATTGCCCGCTTTCCAGCGCAAATAGCCGAAATACGGGCATCGGTAACGCCAATTTCCTTTGCCAAGCGATACTGGCTAATTTTCAGCGGGATAAGAAATTCCTCACGCAGCACCTCACCGGGGTGAATATTGGGTAGTCTATTCATATTGCTTCCTCAATGGTGATCGCAAATTTCTACACGTTCCGCATGACCATCGTTCCAGACAAAATGTTTTTCATGCATTGCCCCAATAAAAAAATCCCCGTCAAAATTTTCTACCACCGGACTGTCTTCCCCGGCTTTAAGCTTTAACCGCAATGCTTGAAGCTTAGTCTCATCCTCTTCGAGCTTTCGAAGACCGGCACGAACAACTTCGCTAACAGACTGGAATCTTCCTTCCTTTATTTTTTCAAGCACAAATTTGTCAAAGTGTTCACCCAAGGTGACCGATGTATTTCTGGGCATAATGTTGACCTTTTAAAAGATGTATTAGATATTAATACTCGACATTTGGGGAGTCAAAACTTACGCTTACTCCTGCCACATCACTGCACCGCCCAACCAGTTCTACTTTGTCAAATTACACACAAGATCGTCATCCCCGCCGGGAGCAGGACTCCAGTGCCAGGGTCGGTAAACTAAAATCCATCCATGGTGCCTGAATTCCGGCAATCCCCGCCGAAATGACGAGCCTGAATTGTGCGTTCATTGACTCTGACAAAGTAGAACCCGGCTTAAATAAAATCTTGACCTTGCACAATAAAATACCTGACAGTCGATTTTTAAGGTTAAACCCTAACATTATTCGATCAAGCAACGCGACATAGGCGTCACTTTTTGTCTATGTTAGAATCATTTCAAATAAGCTTGGGAAATAAAAATATGCGTAACTACTCAGCGAATTTATTTTGGGTATTTCAATGAGTTACCAAGCATGCAAATAACACATTAAATCATAACTAATTGAATATATTGATAATTTAATTTTTCAAAATAAATAGCAATATCACCAACCATTTGATTTTAAATAAAAAATTACACTGAGTAGTTACAAATATGCGAGCTATTGAATTTCAAGCCACCGCGCACCAACACCTGCTACGCCTTCCAGACATAATACCTGACGGTGTCCCATTGCGGGTGTTACTCCTCTTAGATGAAGATGTGCTTTCGGCAAACCAGCAAGTTAGACGCAAACCATCTCCGAAGCTGGCAGGAACGGTAACTATGCAAGATGGTTATACCTGCCGATGATTGGGATGCCTTGCAGTGATTCTATTGGATACCCATATTTGGGTTCGTTGGCTTGATCCTCACGCCGGTAACAGCCAGCCGGAGTTGCAGCGGATTTCAGCGTTAATAACCACCACCCCGTATTTACTTTCTTAAACATAAAATCAGAGTCAATAAATATGCTGCAAAATATAGAACATTTGACAACAGAATTAATGGGATTACCTAAAAGGGAACGTTTAGAAATAGTGAGATTTTTGCTATTTCTTGATAGCCGCTCATCAAATTCTGATGATATTGATTCAGCTTGGGAAAAAGAAATTTCAGAAAGAGTGCGTAGTGTTGATAATGGAAATGCCATAGGAATCGATTATGATGAGGCGATGCAAAAAATAGAACGACGGTTTTCATAATGAAAAAAATCATTCTACAACAGGCTCTTGCAGAGCTTGAGTTTGCTGTGGAATATTATGAAGAACAACAGCCAGGATTAGGTTTAAAACTGAAAGAGGAGATAAACAAAACTATTAACTGGATTGTTCGCAATCCTGTTGTACCACGAATTCGTAGCGGCGATTATCGGCGTGTAAATCTTAAAGTGTTTCCATATTATATTGCCTATATTATCCGCAATAATAATTTATGGATTTTGGCGGTTGCACATAGCCATCAAGAGCCTAAATATTGGGTTCATAGAAAAAACAAAGTAGATTGAGATTTAACATGTACGGTTTCTCGCCAGTAAACCGCCAATCACCAAAAGTAGGCTCTTTAGGCGACGCACAACGCTAATAACAGCCAGCCGAAGTTGCGGCGGATTGCCGGCGAATCCGCCTTATAGCGTTACGACTTACACAAGCAGGATGATTCAATGGCTGAAATAAAGGATTCGAAATCACAAATGGGACATGGGTATAACAAAAACATAATTTCTGTTTTGTTTTTAGCCGCCGACCCTACAGATGCAACACGATTGCGGTTAGGCGAAGAATTTCGCGAGATTGATGAGCAACTTCAGAAGGCGAAAAATCGAGAGCATTTCAATTTGGAATTGCCCCAACTATCCCTTAGGCCAAGGGATATTAGTGGCGCGCTACTCAACGCACAGCCGCAAATAGTTCATTTCTCTGGTCATGGTTCGGAAGAAGGTGCTTTGTGCTTCGAAAGCATGACAGGAGATGTCCACCTTGTTCAAGCGGAAGCACTGGCATCATTATTTGAGCAATTTTCCAATCATGTGAATTGCGTACTGTTGAACGCTTGCTATTCAGAAACTCAAGCGAGCGTGATCGGCAAACATATTGACTACGTTATTGGTATGAATACGGCCATTAGCGACGATGCTGCTATCGCTTTTTCCATAGGGTTTTACCAGGCATTAGGCGCAGGGCGTTCGATAGAGGATGCGTACAATTTTGGATGCATACAAATCAGATTACAGAACATCCCAGAATACCTAACTCCAGTTCTCATTAGAAAGGGTGGCAATTTTTCGGACGATACATTTGCGACTGGGAAATATTTACCGCAATCAGAACCAGATATCGAAACTCATTCGAATGGAAAATTCCACGGAAAGCAGCGAAGTGACATGCTGCATTATTTTGTAACAAACTGGCTGCCAAAAGGGCCCCCAGTTGCCATATTGCAAGGGTTTCCAGGATGCGGAAAAACTCAGTTGGCCACGGCAGTTGCGTCCAGCGCACCCCATAAATTTATTCAGATTGAGCCGCCGCCCGATGCACAAGACCCTTCGTTGGATATTTTAATTGACCTTGCAGAAAAACTGGATGACGAAGGCATACCTGATTTGATGGATGCGTTTGGAAAGGAGGCCGAAGGCGACCTTTTCAAGGCTTTGCTCAAAGTGCTTCGACGAGAACCGATATTAATCGTTATTGACGAGTTCCAGCGCTTATTTGCCAATAGAGATACCCTCCCACCAATAGGCTGGCAGCAACTGGTAGAAAAACTCAATAATTCCAGTCGCCCAGCAGGCAGGTTATTACTCATCAGTAATCGTGCCGTCAAGAAAGTACCGTGGTGCGAGAACTGTGTCACTAAAGAACTTAAAGGACTCACTGATACAGAGGCGACTGACTTTCTTTATGATTTGCTTAAATCAAAGGATTTAACAGCAAAGGTTCCCACCGAAAGGATGGAAGAAATATGCCGTCGCTTAGACGGCAATCCAAGGGCGTTAACAACATTAGTTGAAAGCTTGGTTTGCGATTCCCTTGAAGACTTGCTTTCGTTGGCACCCGATCTCTTTAACACTGGCGACGTCGAGATAATAAATCATGATCTGGTTGAGGATTTTGAACGTGGGTTGATCGAGCGGACTCTTTCCCGCATGGAAGGCGATCTACTGAAATTCATGCGATGGATTGCGGTGCATCGCCGGCCATTCAAGAAAGAAGCCTTTTCAGAATTCCCAAGCGCCGACGCTCCTGCGGAAGTTTTGAGAAAACAGCTCATCTACAGATTCCTACTGGTAAACACGCCAAGCGGTGACACCATGCATCCATTGGCGCGAGAGATCAGCGTTACGCGGCTACGCGACGATAAGACGGAATGGAAGCAGGCTCACAATCTCGCAGCAAACTACCATTTCAGGCATTTCAAAGCCATTCAAGTGAAGGGCGTCGAGAGATGTATTACCTCTTACGCAGAATTGAGGCATCATCTTTTTGAGGCCGGACGTATTAGTGAACTTTATCTTGCCAGTAACAAGCTCGCACAATTCGCCTTGTCGCAAATTCCAAAGGCCACTTATTCAGAAGCCCCCACCCATGTTGAAACATTGGAAGAGCGCATCGCATTGATTTCGGCGTTGCCGGAAGATAGTAGGCCAAAGGGCTTGGAATACCATTTGGCTTTATGCTTGAAGCACCGCAATACTGGCGATGATTACCAAATGGCGCTGTTCCATGTGCGGCGTGCCGTCGGGCCAAATATTGACTATACCGCATGGCTACTACTCATTGAGCTTGAGTATTCTCTGAATGGGGTAGACGCCATGCTCAAGGCGAAGGACAAGGCACTCAAATATCTCGGCAGCGAAAGAAATGCCTTTGCTGTTTATCATCTGTGCGCCTATCTTCTGGGCAAAGATAACAGGTTGGATGCCGCAATCGACGTGCTTGAAAAAGGTATTTCTACGCCGGGTGTTAAATGTCTTTCTCCGCTTATTAGCCTATGCTCACGCTACATGGAGGAAACTGGCAGATACGACGATGCCATTAGAATACTAAAAAAATGCATTGATATGCCCAACACGCCGGAACTTTGGAAAGTTTACGTTCAATGCGCGAAATTAATGGCACAAATGAACCGCTCGGGCGAGGCGGCTGCATTACTCCAGAAGGGACTCACTGTTTCTGGTATGACTTCACTTCAGCACCTTTACCTGTTGCTGGCTAAGTTGATGGTGATTGATAGAAATGATGATGTAATTCGTTTGCTCAAAGACGGAATTTCTGACGCGAGGGTAATAGAGAAAAAGGATATTTACTGTTTATGTGCCGAGTTATTGGTGAAAAATAATCGTGTAGAAGAAGCAACAGCACTTTTGGAAAATGGCATATCCTCGAAATCAATTAAAGATCCGGTTCCGCTTTACCATAAATTTGCCACGATCATGGAAGAGTCAGGCAATACGGATGGCGGTGTCAAATTTCTAAAGGGGGCAATGTCACACCCTATTATGTCGCTGGAACACTCTATCTATCTTGCCTGTGCCAAACAATTATTTCATGCTAGAAATATTGATGATGCCATCAGTGTGTTGAAGCAGGGGCTGCTGGTATCCAATATGAAGGATAAAGATCAGCTTTATAAAATGTGCGCCGAGTTAATCGAAAGACAAGGTCGCTTGGATGATGCCATTGGGATTCTTGAGAAAGGTATCGCAGACAAAAGCGCACATAACCAAGCTTACCTTTACCAAACTTGCTCGGAACTGTTGGAGAAATCCGGTCGGCTTAATGATGCTATCGAAATACTGAAGAAAGGCATTAACGCGCCAGCATTACCAAATAAAGTAGTACTGTTTCAAGCTTGCGCAAAGCTGCTGAAAAAGGCCAATCGTACGCCAGAAGGAATTGAACTGATCGAAAAGGCAATTCATCTGCCGGGTATGACAGGCTTGGTCATTCTTTACCGAGCCTGTGCAGAGTTGCTGGTTAGTGTAGGTCGACAGCAGGATGCTGTTCAACTCCTATACAAGGCAATTGATGGGCCAAAAATAGGCAACCTTGCATCGTTGTATCAATTGTGCGCCAACTTAATGATAGCCGCAGGGCAACGTGAAGAGGCTATATCTCTTTTAAAGAAGGGTATTCTTGTTTGCTCGAGGGATAAAAATTTGAAATCTTTTTATGAGAAAGTAATTTAATGCAAAGCATGGACTTGCACCGTGCATTTTTCACAAAGAAGTAAGGCCTTACATGTTCAAAAATGCCTAAACCAATGAAACCTACCGCTGCCTAGTTTTGGCATCCAAAAAACAGGGCCTTTCAATCACACATCAAGCCTAATTTTAGCATCGCCAGATTCGCCGGAAAAACTACCTCGCGCTACGCGCCCTTCGATAAGGCTCAGGACGACTTGGATGGCCTTATTCTGAAGCCGGTTAACCCCAGTGTCATTTAGCGCGGCACAACACGCTCTTGCAGCCACTCTAAAAAATCTTGCCGGTTCATTTTACTGGCGGCAACAGCTAATATGACTGCTTCTTGGCTATCAACATCGGCTTGTATTTCATAGCCATTCATCAGTAAAGTGACTTCAAGCGCGGCATGTCCAATACGTTTATTGCCATCGACAAACGGATGATTATTAATCAAAGAGAAACCTAACGCCGCCACTTTTTCGATTAATGTCGGGTAAAGCTCCTGATCTGCATAACTCATGCGGGGCTGTGCCAATGCGGATTCTAATCCTTCTTGATTGCGAACTCCCACGGCGCCGCCTGATTGTTCAATGACTCGCTTATGCAGTTTTAAAACCTGTTCCAGCGTTAATAATTGCATTAGGACAGCCGTTTATACAGCTCTTTATTTTTATCCAAGGCGTAGTCCATAGCCTGCTCAAAATCGAGATGATTGTCGCTATCCGTTTCTTGTATTTTGATTTTATGTTTCGGCAAATTTTCTAATATTTCCAATAACGCATCATACAAAGAATCTTCAACTTGAATGGTTAATGTTTTCATGGTCTCCCCTGTTTATTGCAGTGCGATAGGTTAGGATAACCTGTGGCTGGATGATAATGCACATTGAATTAAGAATGGTGTGTAGGCTTTGCCTGAAAGTTTGAGCATTTAACATTTCGAACAAAGCCACATGCCCCAGCCTTCCATAACTTCCCATAAAAGAAGGTCTATTTCTACAGCCAGCTCTCATATTTAAGCAATGGCACACGATCGAAATGCCGTACGTTATTGGTAATTAAGGTCAAGTTATTCGCAATTGCAATAGATGCGATTTCAAGATCGGCTAAATCGAGTGGTGTACCGCGTTTCTCAAGTTCTGCGCGAATTCGGCCACAAACATAAGCGGCTTTTGCATCAAAGCCGACTATATTTACCGCCGGCAATAAAACGGTTTCCAGGTTGTTTAAGTGATATTCAGGACGTTGGCTTTTTTCTGCGCCATAGACAATCTCGGAAATAGTGATCGTAGAGATATATTGCTGGCTTTTCGATACTTGTTCTAACTTGGCTAACAGATTTTGAGAGGGTCGCGGCTTTACAATATTGGTAATCGTATCCGTATCAAAGAGAAACATCGCGCCCTTTTCCACCATTAGCGCGCAAAGTTTCTATATCGCCCATCGCATCCGTTACTTCATCAAAGCCTTGCCATTTTCCTGCGATTGCAGCTAAACCTTGTTTTTCTTCGTATTGTTCCAAAATATTAAGGTCATCAAGACTAACCAATGCGGCAACAGGCTTATCGCGCCTGGTTATAATAAATCTCTCATGAGAATACTGGTTCTTGGCTATGAGTTCTGAAATATGTGATTTGGCTTTCGCTACCGATACTAGTGTAGTTGTCATGTGTTATTCCCCGGAATTACCTTTTGGTCATTATGACTTGCTTATCAACGTTTTTCAATGAAGTGACGTAAGCCAATGAAACCCAACTATTTTCCAGTTGCCGAATAGTCATTCACTTAAATTGCGCCCTTATCCAACTCTTTCAAGTGCTTTAATTTTTCCTTAATCTTTATTTCCAGCCCCCGATCCACCGGCTGGTAATACTGCCTGCCCACCAATTCATCAGGAAAATAATTCTCCCCAGCAGCATAAGCTTCCGGCTCGTTATGGGCATAGCGGTATTCTTTGCCGTAATCCAGAGATTTCATCAGCTTGGTCGGCGCATTTCTTAAATGCACCGGCACACCCAAACTGCCGCTTTGTCTGGCATCAGCCATTGCCGCATTGTAAGCCATATAAACCGCATTGCTTTTCGGCGCGCAGGCTAAATAAACCACGGCTTGCGCCAAGGCCAGCTCGCCTTCCGGACTGCCTAGGCGCTCTTGGGCTTCCCAGGCGTTGATGCAAATCTGCAAGGCCCTTGGATCTGCATTGCCTATATCTTCGGAGGCAATCCTGACGATGCGTCGGGCCAGATAGGATAAATCGCAGCCGCCATCCATCATCCGGCATAACCAATACAGCGAGGCATCGGGCGAACTGCCGCGCACGGATTTATGCAGCGCTGAAATCTGGTTATAAAACTCTTCGCCCTGATTATCGAAACGCCGCATACCGCCGGACAACACTTCTTTGGCAATGGCTTCGTTAACCACTTTCCCGCCTTTTGCGGCGGCCAGTTCTACGGCGACTTCCAACAAGTTGAGCAGTCTTCGGGCATCGCCGTCGGCCGCTTGGGCGAACTGTTGTTTTATATCATCGGCCATTTCGATAGCCAGACTGCCTAAGCCCCGCACTTTGTCAGTCAGCGCTTTATCGATCACCGCCAATAAATCATCGGCCGTTAATGCGTTAAGCACATAAACTCGCGCCCGCGACAATAACGCATTGTTAAGCGCAAAAGACGGGTTTTCGGTAGTCGCGCCGACAAAATAAACCGTGCCGTCTTCCACATGCGGCAGGAAAGCATCTTGTTGCGATTTGTTGAAACGATGCACTTCATCGACAAACAAAATGGTGCGCCGGTGGCGTTCCAGCTGGATTTTTTTGGCTTCGGCGACAGCTGCCCTTATTTCCTTAACGCCGGACAGCACGGCCGAGATCGGCATAAATTCGGCATCGGAATGTTGGGCAATGAGCCTTGCCAATGTGGTTTTACCGGTGCCGGGAGGCCCCCAGAAAATCATTGAATGCAAGCGCCCCGAAGCGATGGCTTCGTAGAGCGGCTTTCCGGGTTTCAGGATATGTTGTTGGCCGACATAATCGGCTAATTCTGTCGGCCGCATCCGGTCGGCCAAGGGTGTGGTCAAATCATCGAAGAGCATAAGAGCAGGCTAAAGGCAAAAGACGAAAGGCTAACGGTACATACAGCTTGCGCCTTTTGCCCTTCGCCCTTTGCCTAAATTCAATCAGAAAAAACATCGACGCCTTTGGGCGCGGTAAATTCGAATAACGTGGATTTTAACGGCGGATTCAAAACCACATTGGAAAAATAGATGCGCGTGAGCTGACCGAAATTATCGCTTAATTCCATGCCGCCCAATGAATCGTTATTCAACCCGATCAGCACGTATTTAAAACTGCTTTCCTGGTTTTTGGGCAGTAATTTTATCCACATCAAATTGCCGTCGACGCCCTGCTGTTCCATGGTGAAATTGTCATCCAGCGATATTTCGCCGCTTAACAGTAATGCCGGTGTCGAACCGACTGATTCATCCAGTTTTTTAACGGTAACCTGTTCCAGGTCGGTATCGTAAAACCAGACTTTTCCGGATGTGGAGACTATCTGTTGCTTGAATGGTTTTAAATAATCCCAACGAAATTTCCCCGGCCGTTGCAGGTAAAATACGCCGTAACTGGTTTGAGTCGGATTGCCCGCTTCATTAATCAAAACCTGCTTAAAATCGGCAGTCAGTGATTTTGTGTTTTTTAAAAATGCTTTTAATTGCTTAACCGGTTTATCTTCTGCATAACCGGAAGCAGCAAAAAGCAGCATTGCAATCAAGCCAAAGAAAATTGTAGTTTTTTTCATAAATACCCTTTTAGTTATTCGGTAACAAATTATTAATCAAGGTTTCAATTTGATTAACGGGTGAGTCCACACATGGCGAAGATTCTTCCGGCGCTGAACCGGCAATAAAAGGATAGACTTTCGCTCCTGAGCAATTTTCGTTTGCCAGCAAGCCGTTAGCCGGATCGATCCAAGCCGTCTTGATGTTATCCGGCGGAATCAGGGTCACCGGCTGGGTTGAGATTTGTTTCATTAGTGACGTCCAGACTTGCAGCGCGCCGGTTGCCCCGGTTAATCCGGCCGGTTTGTTATCGTCCCGGCCAATCCAGACCACGGATAAATAATCGCCCGTGTAACCGGCAAACCAGCTGTCTTTTGCGTCATTGGTGGTACCGGTTTTGCCGATCAAGCCGTAATCCGCCGGAAAAGACGAATAAGCCGAGCGTCCGGTGCCTTCGTGCATCACTTCCTGCAAGATGGTATTGACGATATACGTTACCGCCGGATCAAGCACCTGCCTGACCGTAAACGGGTAACTTTGTAAGCGCGTGCCGTCGGCGGCAACCACTGCCCTGATGCCTTTTAACGGCGTGGAAAATCCGTCACCGGCCAGGGTTTGGTATATCTGGGTGACTTCCATCGGCGTTAATTGCGCGGCTCCCAGCAAGAACGACGGAAACAGGTCAATTTGCCGGGTAATGCCCATGCTTCTTAATGTTTTTGCAACCCTTGCCACGCCAATATCCATGCCTATACGAACGGTAGCCAAGTTATAAGAATGCGCTAATGCGGTATGGAAACCGACTATGCCATGTTCTGCATGATCGTAGTTTTTAGGGCTCCAGTCGTTGCCTCCCGCTCCCTTTATAAAAATAGCCGTATCGCTAACCGGCGTGGTAATGGTGTATTTGTCCGGATATTCCAGCGCGGTTAAATACACGACCGGCTTTATTAACGAACCGATCGGCCTGACCGCATCCAAAGCGCGGTTAAATCCGGCGTCGGACTGTTCGCGACCGCTCATCAACGCAGCTATCTCGCCGCTATCCCGGCGTGTTACTACGGCGGCGGCTTCCAGGTCGTCAGCTTTAGGCAGTTTTTCAAGCTGATTCAGCTTTTTAGCCATCGACTCTTCCAACGCATCCTGAACCCGCGTATCCAGCGTGGTGAAGATTCTCAATCCCTCGGAGGTTAAATCTTCTTCCTTGTATTCCTGCTTTAATTGCCGCTTGACCAGATCAAGAAAGCCGGGATAACGGTTGGTTGAGCGGTGGGTATTGGCGATCACATTTAACGGTTTGGCTTTTGCCACCGCTGCTTGGTCTTTAGTGATGTAGGCTTCCGCCTCCATTTCCTCCAGCACCAGGTTACGCCGTTGCAAAGAGCGATCGGGATAACGCCTTGGATCGTACTCGGACGGCCCGCGCACCAACGCAATCAACGAGGCTATATGTTCCAACGGCAAGTCCTTTAAAGAACTGCCGAAATAGAATTCGCTGGCCAAACCAAAGCCATGCACAGCGCTGGCGCCATCCTGCCCCAGATAGATTTCATTCAGATAAGCTTCAAGAATCTCTTCTTTGGTATAGCGATATTCCAAAATCAGCGCCATAAACGCTTCTTTGACTTTACGCGACAAACTGCGCTCGGAGGTCAAAAAGAAGTTTTTGACCAACTGCTGGGTGATGGTACTACCGCCTTGCACCATATGTCCGGCAAGCGCATTCATCCACATTGCCCTGGCAATGCCTTTAAATGAAATACCGATATGCTGATAAAAATCCCGGTCTTCCGAAGCCAGCAAACCCTTAATCAGCGTATCGGGCGCTTCTTCCAGCTTAATCAAAATCCGGTCTTCTTTTATTCTGGGATAGAAACTGCCGATTTGCACGGGATCCAGCCGCACGATGGCAAGGTCTTTGGTTTGTGAGGCATCGAGGATATTGGCAACGCCCGAGGCGTTAAAATTCACCCGCATCACGCTGCTGGGTTGGGCTTGGTCCCAAAAAGTGAATTCCCTGGTTTTTACGCTGACTTGCGAGCCGGTTTTAAAATAGGTGCCTTCCGACGACAAATGCGCATCCTGACGGTAATGCAGCATTTGCAATAATTCCTCGAATTTTGCCGCGGTCAGGTTGGACCCTGCATAAAGTTCGACCGGACTGGCGTAAACCCGAGCGGGGATAGCCCAGCGTTTACCTTCAAATTGGGTCCGCACGTTGTAATCCAGGTACCCCAAATAACTTACTAACGCAAACGCAACTCCGACCATGGCAACCAGTATTGAATTTCTAAACCAATGCGAGGTTGATTTAGTTGCTGGCGCTTTATTATTGTCGTATCGACCGGACCCGCGTTTTTTTGTTTTTTCTGCCATAACCTCTTACATCATTATCTTAATTAACGAACGCCATTATACATGAGGAGGCTTGCCTGAATCAGCAAGCATCGTTTATACGGTCAATACAATTTTTCCGGTGCTATGCCCGGCTTCTATCAATTCATGCGCTTTGACAGCCTCTGCCAACGGCAACTGTGCGTCGATATGGGTTTTTAACAGGCCTTTATCAAGCCATTGCGCGCATTGGTTTAATATTTCGATGTGTTTGTCTCTTGCCTCGGGCAAGTCTCTGAGCATCGGCGTTAACATCAGCTCAAAGCCTATCAATAGATTACGCATCCGGGCCTCAGCCAGACTCAATTCGCCCGGATCGAGCAAGGTCACTAGACGACCGAAATGCGCTGTCGCGTTGATACTTTGTTTAAATACCTCAGCACCGACGGTATCGAAAACCAGGTCTGCACCTTTGCCGCCGGTAAGCTCATTGACCGCATCGGAAAAATCGTTTTGCGTATAAAGAATTGTTTCATCAGCGCCCATAGCCTTGGCAAATTCGGCTTTTTGCCCGGAACTCACGGTGGTAATGACTCGGGCGCCTTTTAATTTTGCCAATTGTATGGCGACATGCCCTACCCCACCCGCTCCGGCATGGATAAGTACGGTTTGCCCGGCTTGCAATCCGCCGCGATCGAACAAGCCGCCCCATGCGGTAATCAGCACCAGCGGTAATGCGGCGGCTTCGGCAAATGAGCCGGTTTCCGGCATCAAACTAACCCAGCGTTGGTCAAGCACGGTGTATTCGGCGTAATTACCCTGTTCACGGCCTAGTCCGCCATGGCAAAACCAGACTTTATCGCCCGGTTTAAATTGACTGACTGCACTGCCTGTTTCGATAACCTCTCCGGCTCCGTCGCAACCCAATACCGCCGGCAAAGGCTTATCGTAAAGCAAGCCGTTACGCCTGATTTTAGTATCGACAGGATTGACGCCTGCGGCTTTAAGCTTGACTTTGACCTGTGTTGCCGAAGAAATTTGCGGTTCGTCAATGTCGCGTAGTTCCAGGACGTCGGGATTACCGATTGCTGTCATTATTATTGCTTTCATATTTTTATCCTTATTTGTAAGAAACGGATGTTACGCAAGTTATAAAACACCACGAAGCCACGAAGAGCGCGAAGTTTTATATTTTTCTTCGTGTTCTTCGTGGCTTCGTGGTGAAAACTTCTTAACTATTACGCAACATCAATAAATAAAATGTGAAGATTTACCCTCTACGCATCCTGAATTCTAATCAGCCAACCATTGCCGACGATAATCCTGATAATCGTAGTGTTTCAGTTCTTTCAAGCGCAGGGAATTACTCACGTATATATCCGGCAGATTGTAGCCATTAAACCGGTTTGCCTTAATCAGGGTATAAGCCCCGACATTTTTAAAAACCACTTTATCGCCTACTTTCAAAGGCTGTTTAAATCGATATTTGCCGAATACATCACCGGCCAAACAGGTACAGCCCGCCAAAATAGCCGTATAGAGCCCATCGGGATCATGTTCGTGCAATTCAGGCTGACGCTGATATTCAAACACTTCGGGATTATGATTGATTGAAGTATCCAGCATGGCGACGGTCTCGCCGTCACTGCTGAAACTATCAAGCACTGTCGCCACTAAATATCCAGCCCGGCCTACGACCGCTTTGCCCGGTTCGATATAGACCTCAACGCCAAAATCATCGATCAGCCTGCTCACCACTTCAACAAACGGGCGATGATCTTCAATTTGCCCAAATAAATAGCCACCGCCGATATTCAGCCATTCAAGCTGCGCTAATCCCAAGCCAAAATGCTGCCGAAGCTTCTCGATGGTTTTGATTAACGGAGTGAAGTCGGTTGCCGAAAAAATGTTATGGATATGCAATCCCTGGATTTGATCCAGGCTAATCGATTGCCCCAATTCATCAATAGCCACGCCCAGCTTTGAATACTGCCGGCAGGGATCGAATCGATAATCATGCAGAAAGGACAACTTTGGATTAACTCTTAAACCGATTGAGGATTGAACGGTTTCGGAATAGCGCTGATATTGGGTCAAGGAGTTAAAGCTGATATGCGAACAAAGCAAGCTCAACTCATCCAGCTCATCTTGCCTTATACCGGGCGTGGTTAAATGAATGCTGCCTTGTCCGGTTAAAATTTCATCAGCCAGCCGCGCTTCAAATAATGAGCTGACCGAAAAACCGTCAACAAAAGGCTTCGCCATTTCCATCACAGCGGAAAAAGGCAGTGATTTAATCGAATATAAAACTTTACAGCCACATTGATTCTTCAAGCCGGCTAGTGTTTCCAAGACGCGGGTAATTTCTGTTTCATCCAAAACAAAAGCCGGCGAGGAATACACGCTATCTTTTAATACTAAAAAATCCATCAGTTAGAAAACAGCCGTCCTTTACCGGCATAAATTGTTTTTTCCGTTATTACAAAGTCCATAGCCACATCATGAACATCCATAACGACCTGTTCAACCAACTGCGACTCAAAACAAACGCCAATTAATACGGCATCAGCTCTGACGTTGTTCAATAAACGATCATAATAGCCTGCGCCATTACCCAAGCGCCCGCCGTTTCGATCAAAAGCCACGCCCGGCACCATCACGCAATCGAGCTGTTCAGGAGACACTTCTTTTCCCAACTCGCCCCATCGCTGCCTGGGTGGTTCTAAAACTCCCCACATTCCCGGCACTAATTCGGCAAAATCTTCCAGCAACCATAAACCCAATTTATTATGCCCTTGCTCATCTTTAGTACAGTAAGGGATAACTACGTGTTTACCGCTTGCCAGCTCAGCTAACAATGATGTTTGAGTCCTGACTTCCGAGCGGCAATGGCTATACCACATCACGGTTTTGGCCTGACGATAAACCGGTTGCGCTATAAATCGGTCGCAAATAATTCGGCTCAAGACATCCTTGTCGATTTGTCCATTACGGGCAGCGTAAGCTTTACGCCGTTGCAGGCTTTTCAAGTCATTCATCCGCCAAAGTATTAGTACGCATTGCACAACCCCGAAAACATAAAATTATCCCGATAATACACATATTGATCGCTGCTTTAAAACCCAAATAAGTTAAGGACATTTTTATTCTGCGGTGTTTTCTTTTATACTTGTCGGATAAAACATAAAGGAGATACCATGGAAAAGCCATTCATTTTACACATGCTAACCACCGCTAAAAACCTGAGTCCGTTCGATGTCAACATGGCATTGGATGCGGGCTGGGTTTCCGCATTACCTTATATCAATGTCGAACCCAGTGAAGTTCAAGGCTTGGTGCAGGATGCCATTTTTTCCCGCAGCACCAAGAATTTAAAGCGCACCGGGATATTCATCGGCGGGCGCGATACCAAACAGGCAATGGATATGTTGAATACCGCCAAGCGTTCAATGTTCTCTCCTTTTGAAGTTTCCGTTTTCGCTGATCCAAGCGGCGCATTTACTACTGCCGCCGGCATGGTAGCAGCTGCTGAACGTGAATTAATGAGCAAATTCGATACCACTCTGGAAGGAAAAAACATTCTGGTATTGGGTGGAACCGGACCTGTCGGTCAAGTGGTCGCAGTCATTTCCGCTCAAGGCGGTGCGAACGTGAAGCTTATCGGCCGTCAATTAGACAAAGCTCAAGCCATTGCCGATATGTGCAACAATGAATTCGGCGACGGCAAAATCAACATTGAAGCCGGCGCGGATTCAAATAAAGCGGAATATATCAAAACAGCCGATGTTGTCTTTGCAACCGGCGCAGCAGGTATTGAATTATTAAGCGCGGAACTTGTCGCATCGGCCCCGCAACTTAAAGTGGCTGCCGATGTAAATGCGGTACCGCCATCAGGTATTGCAGGTGTTGACGCTTTCCATAACGGCACCCCGATTGAAGGCTCAAACAGTGGCGCAATCGGCTTAGGCGCGATGGCAATCGGCAATATTAAATATCAAACCCAGATTCTATTATTGAAAAAGATGCTCAATGCCGATAAGCCTGTTTATCTTCATTTTGAACATGCCTTTGAAACCGCAAGAGAATATATTAAATCAAGCTCTTGAACCTGGATTTTTGGATTAACCTGCATAAATAAAAAGGAACTCTAATGGCGAAACGCAGCATTCTTCATATGCTTGACCCCATGCCGAACAACAGTCCATTCGACATTAATATGGCACTGGATGCAGGGTTTGACGTACTTGTCCCGTATAACAATGTCAAACTGGATAACGTCTATGGACTGACTCAGGACGCAATGTTCTCCCGCAGTCCGTCAGGCGTTAAGCGCACTGGAATTTTTATTGGCGGCCGCGATTTGGGTTTAGCCATGGACATGCTGAACACAAGCAAGCAAGCTATGGTTTCGCCTTTTGAAATCTCGGTTTTCGCCGATCCCAGCGGCGCTTTCACCACGGCTGCGGCATTGGTTACCTGTGCAGAAAAAGAACTGAAAGCAAAGCACGCTAAAGAGCTGAAAGAATGCTCCGTCGTGATCTTTGGCGGAACGGGTCCTGTAGGCATTGCCACAGGCATTATCGCTTCATTAGCCGGCGCCGATGTGACCTTAACCGATCACTTATCAATTGATACGGCTCTGGATGTTGCCAAAGCCTATAATCGCCGTTTTAATTGCACACTTAAAGGAGCGCTGGCTAACTCTGAAGCGGATAAAATCGGGCTAGTGACCAATGCCGATATTATTTTTTGCACTGCCAAAGCGGGTATTCAGGTTTTAAGCGCGAATGTGCTAAAACAAGCCTCACAATTAAAAGTCGCCGGCGATGTCAATGCGGTTCCGCCTTTCGGCATAGAGGGCGTCAAAAATGACGATTGCGGCGCTGCACTGGTCCATGCGACGAATGCTCAGGGTGCGGTGGGTATTGGTGCGTTAGCAATTGGAAATGTCAAGTTTCAACTGCAACATGAGTTGTTGAAAGCAATGCTGGGGCCTGGACAGCCTTTATTTATCGACTTCAGATATGCATTTAACAAAGCAAGAGAAATGCAATTCGGTCCTTGCGTAAACTAAAACCTTTACTTACAGCTCAGGTTTCGACAATTTAATACAAAAACCTGAGCTGCGCATCCTGCGCTAAATCAAAGCATCGTCAATATAACCGAACTTGATCGCCAAGCGAATTAGTTCGACATCATTTTTTACGTGCAGTTTGTTGTAAAGACGATAGCGGTATGTATTGACCGTCTTGTCACTCAAAACCAGCATTTCCGACATTTCTTTGATGGTTTTTCCCTGAAGAATTAAAGTAACGACCTCGGCTTCTCTCTGGGAAAGCAGCGAGAATGGTGATTCATTACTTCCGGGCAAGCCCTGGAAAGCCAGATTATTGGCGACTTCGGAACACAGGTAGCGCTTACCTTCCATTACTTTCCGAATAGCATGAATCATCTCATCTACCGGCGAGCCTTTGGAGATAAAACCTAATACGCCAAGCTTGAGCAGTTGATGAGGAATAGGGCCGTCATTATGAACGGATACGGCAATGATCTTTACGTCAACGTCCTGTTGCAGGATTCTACGGCAAGCTTCTACCCCACCTATCCCCGGCATATTAACGTCCATCAGCACAACATCCGGCGACAGGGCAATAACTGAATCAACAGCTTCTTCACCCGACTTCGCCACACCGATAACTGCAATATCTTCAGCATCATTCAATAATGCTTCAAGCCCAGTTCGAACAAGCTCATGATCATCAACAAGCAGAACACTAATCATAACTTTTTTTCATCCCTTTATCGATCAATTATAAAACAGTTAGTTACCAAAAACTGCCACATTCCTGCTTTCGAAAGTTGCTAATAATACATTATATATCCGTATTTATACATAAGTAGATTTGCTTAAATTGATGTAATATGATTTTACTGCGCAGTAAGCTATCAACATCTACATAATCAACATGTTTTTGATATTATTACAAAATGAAACCCAATCAATCGATCTTAAAGACGCTTCCCAAAAAAGTTAACTATTCGACAGCCTTAGGCATTCTTCTAAGCGTTATTTTATTTCTTTTCATTGTCTTATTTGCTGCAAATGACCCGCTCTCTTTTATCAACTTAACCGGGCTTGTGATTGTGGTTGGCGGTACAGTGGCCGCTATTTTTTTAAGCTACCCTTTAAGAGACATTAAACACGGCTTGAAATCGCTCAAACTTATTTTCTTTTATGAGAGCCTAAATCCCCAAAGGGAAGCCAACGAAATTATTGCTGTTTCCCAGATGTGGTTTAACAGGGACAAGATCGCAATTGAAAACACTATCGATAGCATCAATAACCCCTATTTAAAGACAGGTTTTCAACTGGTCGTAGACAATACGCCGATAGATGACATCTTGTCGTTACTTAAGTGGCGTATTGCCCGCCTGAGAGCCAAAGAGAAGGCCGAAGCCAATATATTTTACACCCTGGCAGCTTATTCCCCTGCATTCGGCATGCTCGGCACCCTGATAGGGATGATTAACATGCTCCAAATGATTGAGTTTAAAGACATAGCCGGTATAAGTTACAACATGGGTACGGCGCTGATTACAACCTTTTACGGCCTGATCATGGCTAATCTTATCTTTCATCCTATCGCCATAAAAATGGAACGACGCACTGAACAGCGCATTATGATCATGAGCATGGTCATGGAAGGCATTACCCTGATAGCAGACCGCCGCAGCCCATCATTTATCCGAGAAACCCTGAAGTCATTCATTATGCATTATGACAATGAACTAAAAGATTAGCAGGCGTTATTCAATCCAGCCAGGCCACTCTCAATAAATCGATCAAATGCTGCAAAATGAATAAAGATCCATTTTCAAAATTACAGTCCTCCTTGTCTTTAGAAGAATTGCTTGCCCAGCCGAGTCCTCGCAACGCGCAAAACTGGCTATTAACTTATTTGGACGTGTTTGTACTTATTGTTATGCTGGTAATCACATTGATTACTTTAAGCGATATAAACAAAGATCAAAAAACATCCAAGCCTAAAAAAGCGCCTACCGTAATATGCCCGCCTGTTGCCGCACCTGTCGTTATAAATTGCCCTCCTCCCGTTGTTGTTGAAAATAAACCCGTGCAACAAATAGCGTTTCCTGAACCAATAGCCGAAATAAAACCCAACAATCCCGAGACGAAAGCCAAGGAAAGCAGTGCTACAGCTTCTGCCAATACACCGGAAATTAAGACTACTGATGAAACCGCAACGAAAGATGAAACTAAATTACAGCAACAACTAGCAAAAACGATTGATGAGTTCGGCCTTAACAAGACCGTCAACATAAAAGTAGCCCAAGGCTATGCCCAGCTTGAGATTCAAGACAAGGTACTGTTTAAATCTTCAGAAGCCGATCTGACCGCCTCCGGAGGGGCCCTGCTAAAACGTCTTACGCCTTTATTAAAACAAGCAGTAGGCTTGATTTTGATTGAAGGCCATACCGACAATATTCCCATTAAAACAGCCCAGTTTCCTTCTAACTGGGAATTGGGAGCTTCCAGAGCTACCAGCGTTTTACACTTTCTGGTCTTGCAACAACTGGACAGCAGCCGCTTACGTGCTATCACTTACGCAGACACGATGCCTATTGCCGACAATTCGACGCCGGAAGGAAGAGAGAAAAACCGACGGGTTAATATTTTGATAAAATTCTCAGAATGATGACGTTGTTTTTAAAAACCCAACAACCGATGCTGTATCATAAAACTTGAATAACCTTTAAATGGCTGATTTTTTGATCTTTATTGGTCAAATATAAGGCTATGTCTTTATATAATTAATAACCGGGAAAATTAATGACTGTTAGTGCTGATGATTTTAAACAAGCTATGCAACTATGGGCCAGCGGAGTTACCGTTGTTACCACACACTCTGAAAAATTCGGCATTCAGGGCATGACGGTAACCGCATTTTCAAGCGTTTCAGTTAATCCCCCTCAAATACTGGTTTGTATTAATGAATCCGCTGATACCGGTACCGGGATCCAAGAAAGCCAACGTTTTGCTGTTAACGTTTTGAGCTTAGATCAACAAAATGCTTCCAATCAATTTGCCGGCGGCAGCAGTCAAGAACAACGGTTTGAAAACGCATCATGGACAGCCGGCGTTACCGGTTCCCCGATCCTGGATGACAGCGTCATGTCCTTAGAGTGCAACGTAATCGAAAAAATTCACGCAGGCACTCACTGGATTATAATCGGCGAAGTGCAAAACTGCGTATGCCGATCAGGAGAGCCGCTTTTATATTATAAAGGGGCTTATCAACAACTTATGGACCATTGATAATCCTAAACCAGCAATATATCGACCTAAGTTTTATAAAAAACCTCGTATCGATTAAAGCTTTTATCAGGGCGACAGTGGAATTATCCTTGAACCTAGTGAAAATATTTTGCCCTGCTCATATTTTTAATGCTATGATCTTTCCCAGTTAAAGTTTGAGCCGGCTTTATTGTAAAGCTGGGATTTGTAACGCCGACAAAATTGGCGAATTTTTTAAGTAAGAGTGTGATATGTCAGAGCAAGTTGTAGGTACCGTTAAGTGGTTCAATGATGAAAAAGGTTTTGGATTTATTGAACAAGAAGGTGGCAAAGATGTTTTTGTTCATCACAGTGCAATTAACGGCGCTGGTCGCAAGACCTTAAGGGAAGGCCAAAAAGTTACCATGGAAGTAACTCAAGGCGCAAAAGGGCCACAAGCCGAGAATGTAACTCCAGCGTAACAAACTCATATACTTAACCCAAAGCTCGACTGAGTTTTGGGTTAAGCTCATATTTAGCCACATTGAAAAGTAAGAAACTTGGCAAGTTACGGCTAAATTTCAGATGAGATATTTGTTCTATTTGCATAGCCTATCGTAGGTTATGGTATAGCATATTCGCAACGCGCATATGTACGCTGCACATCGATTAGTAAATCATTCATCGTAGAATTCCTCAATTGTACGTGGTGGTATGCCCTATTTTCGATTTTGTAAATTTCTTACATTATCAACTTATAGAAAGCAGCTTTTCTGTTGCAAGAGCATTCTACAAACATCATTAATCCAACAAGGGTGGCTAGATTGAGTCCGTCTTCCCGATTCTGGATTAGCTCATTGTTTTCGACCTTTCACCATTCAATCGGCCAACCGTTGCGTAATAACGTAAAGCACCGGCACGAAGGTTATTCAATAGCCGTTAATTCGCGGCGCAGATTAGCGGTGATTTTATCCCGGCTCAAATCCGATCCGCGCTTATCCCAATCGTCAAAAACAATAAATGACATGCCGTTTAAGTAAAATGACAAATGCTAAGGGGCCTGGATTCGCTTCGCGCTAACGAGACCGAATCCCCACCCCATGGCACCGCCGCTACCCCACCGCTTCCAGAATTACTCTTTGCACATCCTGCGGCAGCCGCAGCTGCGACTGGAGAATCGAAGGATAAATCATGTACTTGCCTTGATTACCCAACTTGGGTTCAAAAGCATATATCCAGGCTTGCTCCACCGAATCGCCCACTGCCGCTTGATTAGGCCATTGCCCTGTAAACGAACTGATTACACCGGAGGCATTGTCAAAATCTAGCGTGTAGTAATGCACTGATTTACTTTGCATATAGGTAACCAATTGCACAGAAAAATCGGTGCTTGGCCAGAACCAGTCAAGATTAGTGGCCGCGTTGCGAATCGGACAGCCGCACATCATGGTTACTTTGGCAAAACAACTGACCTGCGAGCCTTGCCAGTCAGCTTTTACATCACTGATGCATAATCCAGGCACTTCAATCACCAAGCCTTCGGGATACTGCGAACTTGTTCCAATGTTGACGCCGGGCAGAACAGTAATATCGGCTTGCGCTATCCGTGCCTGGTCGGGATGGCTTAAAGGGCCGAATACCAACACCCTGAAATCGGTCGGCTCTGAAATATCAACGCTCAATTGTACTTGAACCGTATTGTCATCGGTCGCAAAAGGCGCGCTTCGGCTGACCGGATTCATTAAGCCCGCCGGTCCGGCGCTCAGCGAGTTTGAAGCATCGGCAATTCCATAAGTGACAAGCTCTTCCATTAACGGATTCAACAGAAAAACAAGCGCACTTTGATGGTTCGCGTTGGCGGCATCGGGCCCAAGATACTTCCCTCCACGAGCTGCCGGACGGACAAGAAGGGTTGTTGTTTGTTTTTTCATTGTAAATTTTCTCCGCTTATTGAAAGTGATCTAATCATATAAATTCTAAAAAAGTAAGGCTGGGGTTATCCCTTCATTTCCGGCCCCGGCTATCGGTTGACTACAACGCAGGATATGCTTAGCTATCTAACATTAAGGAACATGACTAAATCAATTTAAGCAAAATAGAACTGGGTCAAGCCTAAGCCATGGATATGCATCTTTCAAACACCACCTTAAACTCAATAAGGTAAGAGACTGTGAAAGCATTATCAAAATTAGTTTAAAAACCCATTCACCACGAAGGCACGAACGACTGCATGGACGCAGGAGGTATACAGAAAACCGCTCCTGCGTAAGCTGCATTCGCCACATCCCTGTGGTTTAGCAATGCCGGAGCAATTGCCGAGATCACGAAGAAAAAATAATTGTTTAAACTCAATGCATTGAAAACTTCGTATCCTTCGTGCCTTCGTGGTGAATGCTTTTGCTTTTGTTCTAAAACGAATACTTTCACAGTCTCGTAAGTGATACAGCCCTCAATCTTTAAAGCGCTTATAAATACGCTCTGCCATTGTCACTCCAGCCAATGCAAGCGCACCGGAAACAATACCGGCCAGAATATTGAGCAACCAAGAAGTCAGCGTTTCTAATACTCCGCCAATGGCAGGTACGGTGTTAGTGCTTTGCGCAAGATACTCTATAAAGTGGTGCGCTACCGGAATGCCGTGAATCAGAATTCCGCCGCCCACCATAAACATCGCCGCAGTACCGACAATCGTCAGCAACCTCATCAGATAAGGCGTAGCATGCAAACAGGTTCTGCCAACTTTACGCTGGATTTTCATCCATAGTCCGGCGCCCGTTTTTTGGCATAGATAGAGTCCGGCATCATCCATTTTGACAATGGCCGCGACAACACCGTATACACCGACAGTCATAATCAGCGCAATGACGGAAAGCACAACGGCTTTGACCATAAAAGTCATAGTCGCAACAGCCCCCAGCGTAATGACAATAATTTCCGCCGACAGCACAAAGTCGGTACGAATGGCGCCCTTAATCTTATCCCGTTCAAACGTTACCAGATCAGTCTTGGGATTAGCCAATTCGGCATGATGAGTTTCATTTTCCGCATCGGGATGCAACAACGGGTGCGCCAGTTTCTCAAAGCCTTCAAAACACAAATAAGCGCCTCCCAGCATCAGCAACGGCACAATTAACCAAGGAGCAATCCAGCTGACCGTCAGCGCCGTCGGCACTAAAATCAGCTTGTTTTTCAATGAGCCTTTTGCCACCGCCCATACCACCGGCAACTCCCGATCCGCCCGAATACCGGATACCTGTTCGGCATTCAGCGCCAAATCATCGCCCAGGACGCCGGCGGTTTTCTTCGCCGCAACCTTGGTCATCAGGGCCACGTCATCCAGGACTGTGGCTATGTCATCAAGTAAAGCTAAAAGGCTTGCACCGGCCATATTGTGTTCTTTTGGGTAGAAGTTAATTGAAGAGATAGCCAGCTTTTTATGGCTCGTTTATCTCAATTTATAATGCCGGTAATTCTGACTATAGCGGCTTTGGCTAAAAGATTTTCCACTAAACTGTAGTTCAGGTTGAGAAAAGCGGCAGAATTTTTCCATTTTATGATGTTTTTTAGATCGTAAAGACGGCTTTGCGATTTCGGCCCAGCATGACGAATTTATGTGGATATATGCGCTTTCAACGATTTACCGGGCTTTAATACTGACGCGATGCAGTTTGCTCACACCTCCATTTTGCTATCGGCAAGGGCCTGGATCACCCTCATTGCCGCTAGCTACGCGTAAGGTAATGGTCAGCGATCCATCCGCCGCCGTAGCAGTGTCCAGTTATGAACCGCGTAACGATTCAGCGGATTATCGATAAAATAGCCATCGGGATCATAGGAGAAACGTTAAGTACGAAGTTATAAAACCCGTACCGCCTGGAGCGATAAAGGTGCCGATACAGTCGTGTTGCGTTCGTCATCGTGATGAATATTGACCTTTTCGCCCCGCAATATCGTTGCCACGATAATAACGGCACCGAGTAATACAAAGAAAGTTCCAGGCGCCGCGCTTTTAACGACCAAGTTAGTATCGCGAAAATTGGCTTCCATATTCCCTGCATGCCCCCAAATGCCTTCTTTGAATAAACGATAGCCTAAATAACAGAGTAAAGAGCCGACCGCTAAGCAAGCTAGCTTATATATCAGCAGTCCTAGTATAAACACCAGTTCAGTCATCATCATTTCCATCAATGTAAAATTAAAATTGTAAGGACGCATCGCGCGCGCCCATTTACAAACACCGGATTATTGAAACATTGCAACAGACAATCCATTTCCGCTATCGAAATCCCCAGTACGCTTAAGCTCCGGCATGGGGCGCGATGCGCCCTCTACCTGACTGGCGATTAATTAGACGCTGACACTAAAAATTATCACGCAGAAGCGAAAACCACAGCGTCGCCGCGAGAGTTTAAAGGTTTAGTCCCAGCCAACGGTCTGGTACCCGCGCTCCTGAAGACATCTGTTTACAAAGTTCTCAAAGGCAGGACTGCGCGTCGGCTTACCGAATATCCAGTACAGTAGTCCGGCGGTCGCGCCAGTAACAGCTCCAATCGCCGATCCGGAGCCCGCCGCACCTACTACCGCACCTCCCACTGCGCCCGATGCGGCCCCGACGGCAGCGCCGCCAACGGTATTAGCTGCTGCTTGTCCCGCGTCACTGCCAGCGGAATCGGCACCTGCGGCCTCTGCGAGATCCATGCAGTTCTCGATATCTTGCTCCGCAGCCTTTGACCCGACGGAGTTGAAATACTCGTTTGGATAAAGAATTGGGCGTGTCGATGCACAGCCTTCCACTATCAGCGCAATGAGAAAAACCATAATAATCTTAAACATGAGAATCTCCTGTTTCAGAGGATAATTAGGGATGTGATTTGTGCCGAATGTAACCGGGATTAGGTCATGATGTTCATGTACAACTGAGCAGCCGAACGGGACATGTTGCCCATACGCGCCAGCTTGGTCATTCCTCTTTAGTGCTTCCTTTTAATTGATTACAGTCCAATTAAAAGGAAGCGCCATGCCGTCCCGACGCGTAGCTGCCGAGCTGAATACCGGAACTTACTATCTTACTCTAACCATTCAACGTTGGTATTATCTGTTTGACCGTCATAACCGCTGGCAGATTATGTCCGATTCGCTTCATTATTGCCAAAACAATAAAGGACTGGAATTGAATGGTTATGTTTTTATGCTGAACCATATCCATCTGATAGTTACTTCGCAGGATGTAGCGGGATTTTTACGGGACTTCAAACGCTTCACTTCCGCTAAATTCAAAGCCAATCTCGAAACCACGGAACCGAATGTTTTAAAACTGTTTATGGATGCACAGGGAGGTTATCGGTTTTGGATGGAAACCAATGCTCCGAAAAAGATCGAAAACCCTGCTTTCTATCTGCAAAAGCTTAACTATATCCACGAAAATCCGGTGCGAAAAGGCTATGTTGCCCGTCCTGAACATTGGCTTTGGTCATCGGCCAACCCGGCTTCGCCGCTTGTGAGCAAATTGCTTGGTTGACATGATGCACCACTATTTTGAATTGCGGCAGCCGGACGGGGCATGTTGCCTCGTTCGAAACGTTTTGCGACTGTTAATATAGCCACTTAGCTCTAATACCGCAGAAACGTTAGGACTCGAACTTCGCGATCATTGTCTCAATCTTATTGAACACAATATCATAGGCGGAGTCGGAAAGTTTTCCAGCGATTTTGTTTTCGCTATTGAGCATTTGGCGTAATGATTTGAGAGTGTCTCTCTCATTCGTCATCTTTTCCACGTCTTCTATCGACCTACCGTTTCGCGATACATCGACTAAGCTATGTATCATCCGAGGTGAGGCCTTGACGAGATTTAATGCATTTGTTGCTTCCGAAGTGTCAGCTTTAAAGTCAGTCGACCGTAGAATAGCTTCCAATCCATCTATTGCAAACTCTGCCCGCATCTCTAACTGTTCCACAAGGCGGTCGTTTTGTGCCATAGCATTAATTACTTTTTCCCGGTGTGCCTCGAAAACATCGTCGCGAACGTTGTTGATATTGCCGCGTGACAAGCGATAGCCGAGAAAACCTACTATCCCTCCTACTACGGCTAGAACCGCCCTGCCTGCGTCTGCGTTTATACTATTCACAACTTTGTGCAAGATATCTATGAAGTTCATTGTGGTCTCCACAAGCAAGGGAAAGTGATAATGGCTAACTAATCTTAGATATCCTAATAATTATAAAACATTGCACCATTTGTTTATCTAAATGACGTTACGCAGCCAGTCAGAAGAATCAATATCTGTAGCGAATTCAAAAAACTGTAACTCATTGATTTCGCATTATGCGTGCGTAACATTAGTATCTAATGATCTTTAAAATTAAAAACTACTGATATTTTCAGTTATTTGTATAAACACACTCTGTTTTGTAATAAAGGTAGCCTCATCAAAAAACATGCGCACTCAATTCCATAAATATTCATGCCCAGCAATACTAATTCCAAACCCTAGCTGTCGCTATACGTAAAAAAACTTATCTTTCTAACCAAAATCTCCATACTCTCCACTTCCAAATCCCCCATCAAAACCCCAACCAACATATCATCCTCCATCCCCAATAGCTCCACAAATAACTCCCTCTCCACCTGATCCGCGACCAAATACCCCGTTTCCAAATACCGGTTCAACAAAAAATCCAGCTCCTTAGTCCCACGCCGGCACTGCCACTTTAATCGAGCCAGCTCGTCCATCAGCCCAACTTTCTCTGCACCAACAGCTTCTTGGTTTCGGCAATCGCTTTGGCCGGGTTCAGGCCCTTAGGACAAGTATCGGTGCAATTCATAATCGTATGGCAACGGTACAATTTAAACGGATCTTCCAGTTCGTCGAGCCGTTCGCCGGCGTTTTCATCGCGGCTGTCGACCAGCCAGCGGTAGGCTTGCAGCAGCACCGCAGGCCCAAGATAACGCTCGCTATTCCACCAATAACTGGGGCAGCTGGTCGAGCAACAGGCGCACAGAATGCAATCGTACAAACCATCCAGTTTTTCCCGGTCCTCTCTACTTTGCAAACGCTCGGCATCGGCCGGCGGCGGGGTTTGGGTTTCTATCCACGGTTTGATTGACGCGTATTGGGCGAAGAAATGGGTCGTATCAGGCACCAGGTCTTTAACGACATCCATATGCGGCAACGGAAAGATTTTGATGGTGCCGGGATAAGAATCGATGGCCTTGGTGCAGGCCAGACTGTTCCTGCCGTTGATGTTCATCGCGCAGGAACCGCACACGCCTTCGCGGCAGGAACGCCGGAAGGTTAAAGTGCTGTCGATCTCGTTCTTGATTTTCAGGATCGCATCCAGCACCATCGGGCCGCAGCTGTCCATATCCAATTCGAACGCATCAATGCGCGGGTTTTCGCCGGACTCAGGATCCCAACGGTACACTTCAAACCGGCGGATGTTGGTTGCATCGGCAGGCGCTTTAAAGGTTTTACCTTTGATTAAAACCGAGTTTTTAGGCAAGGTAAATTCAGCCATTAGTACACCCTCTCTTTCGGTGGAATTACGTCGACGCCATCGGTTAATGTATACATGTGTACCGGCCTGTAATCGATTTTAACCTTATCGTCGGTTAGCCAGGTCAAAGTATGCTTTAACCAATTTGCGTCATCGCGGTTCGGGTAATCTTCCCGCGCATGACCGCCACGGCTTTCGGTGCGGTTGCCTGCCGCGTTGATGGCTACGGTGGCTTGGCTTAAAAGGTTATCCAGCTCCAGCGTTTCGACCAGATCGGTATTCCAGATCAACGATTTATCGCTTATTTTGACATCGGCAAAAGTTTTTCTGACTTCAGCCATCATGTTAATGCCTTCGGTCAGCGTGGAACCGCTTCTGAACACCGCCGCTTTGGCTTGCATGACTTTCTGCATGTCCAAACGAATATCGGCGGTGCTGCGGCTGCCGTTAGCATTGCGGATTTTATCGAAACGGGCGATGGCTTTGTCGCAAGCATTGCTAGCCAACGGTTTTAATCTTGATCCGGGTTTGATCAGTTCGGCGCAGCGTATCGCGGCGGAGCGGCCGAATACCACCAGATCGAGCAGCGAGTTTGAACCCAAGCGATTCGCGCCATGCACGGAAACGCAGGCAGCCTCGCCGATTGCCATCAAGCCCGGCACCACCGCGTCGGGATCGCCGTCTTTCAAGGTCACCACTTCGGCTTTGTAATTGGTCGGAATGCCGCCCATGTTGTAATGCACGGTCGGCAGCACCGGAATCGGCTCTTTGGTGATGTCGACATTGGCAAAAATCTTAGAGGTTTCGGAAATGCCCGGCAAGCGTTCGTGAATGATGGCCGGATCAAGATGCTCGATATGCAAATAGAGGTGATCTTTCAGCGGCCCTACGCCTCGGCCTTCTGCAATTTCAATGGTCATCGCGCGGCTAACCACGTCGCGTGAAGCCAAGTCTTTGGCAGATGGCGCATAGCGTTCCATAAAACGCTCGCCCTCGGAATTGGTCAAATACCCCCCCTCGCCTCTTACGCCTTCGGTAATCAGGCAGCCCGCGCCGTAAATGCCGGTCGGGTGGAACTGGATGAACTCCATATCCTGTAACGGCAGGCCGGCACGCAGCACCATCGCGTTGCCGTCGCCGGTCACGGTATGCGCCGAGGTGCAGGAAAAAAACGTCCGTCCATAGCCGCCGGTCGCCAATACTGTCATTTGCGATTTGAACAAATGCAACGAGCCGTCATCCAGACACCAGGCCAAAATGCCGCGGCATTCGCCGTCCTCCATAATCAAATCCAGCGCGATATATTCAACGAAGAATTCGGCCTTATGTTTTAACGACTGCTGGTACAAGGTGTGCAAAATCGCATGGCCGGTCTTGTCGGCCGCCGCGCAAGTGCGTTGCGCCAAGCCTGTGCCGTAATGCGTGGTCATGCCGCCGAATGCACGTTGATAGATTTTGCCGTCGGCCGTTCTTGAAAACGGCACGCCGTAATGTTCAAGTTCGATTACTGCCGGAATGGCTTCGCGGCACATGTATTCAATTGCATCCTGGTCTCCGAGCCAGTCGGAGCCTTTGACGGTATCGTACATGTGGAAACGCCAGTCGTCTTCGCCCATATTGCCGAGCGCCGCACTAATACCGCCTTGCGCGGCGACGGTATGGCTGCGGGTTGGGAATACTTTGGTGATGCAGGCGGTTTTAAGGCCTTTTTCCGCCATACCCAAGGTAGCGCGCAATCCCGCTCCGCCTGCACCGACTACCACCACATCGTAAGCATGTTCAATAATTTTATAATCCGAGGCCATGAATCACCCTATCGATACGATGCGAAACACGGCCAGCAAAGCCGCAATCGCCATAAACAAAAAAGCCAGATTGACGACCCAGATTGAGATGATCTTGGGGCCTTCGGCGGCTATATAATCTTCAATGACTACCTGTAAGCCCAACGCGGCGTGGTAAAAAGCAGCCATAACCCATGCGATTATACAAAGGGTATTAACAGGCAAGGTCAGCCAATCTATGGTTTGTTGATAAGGAGCCGTCAAGCTCAAGCCCAAAAATTCGATCAGCCAAAAAGACAACGGAATCAGCGCTACGGCGGTGATGCGCTGCATCCACCAATGCCCGGTTCCGTTTTTTGCAGAGCCCAAGCCCTTGGCCCTGGATAAAGGCGTTCTATAGTCCATAATGCCCCCACACGAAAGTCATCAAAGTCAGCACCACCGAAGCCCCCAACTCAATCATCGCGTACCGGTTTAGCGTTTCAGCTTCAAAGCTGCTTCCCGCATCCCAGATTAAATGGCGAATGCCATGACACAGGTGGAAAAACAATGCGTAAACAAAACCCCAGATCACTAATTTGAACAGCCATAGGTTCATGATCGACTGCATTGCGGCGTATGAATCCGCACCGTCGGCCAGCGCTGAAATAACATAAACGAATAAGATCAAACCGGCTGAGAGCATAACGCCGGTCATGCGGTGAGTAATGGAAATAATGCCCGTTAAAGGCAATCTATAGACTTGCAGATGCGGAGACGTGGGTCTGTTCGTATTTATCGCCATAATATTATCCGGTTATTGTGTTTATTCAATGATCTTCCAAATTAAAATTCGATGCAATAGACGCTCTGTTCTTGACCTCTGTAGTAGGTAGAATCAGTCGAATCATGTTGTACCACATATTGCAAATGCCCGCTAAGGTAAAAAGGCGTAGAAATACTTCGACATGAAAGGAAGCAGCACTGGCAAAATGCACCAATGCTTATATCAGACTCAAGAACGAATTTTGATGACAACTGAAATAGATGGTATATTTGCAACTAAAATTTAGTTGCTAATTTGAAATATGAGCCAATTAGAAAAACTATTAGAACAGTTCATCAATACGCCATTTCCAAAGTGGAGTGAGGTATTAACTTTATTGAAGAAGCTGGGTTACAAAAAATTTGAAGGCGATGGCTCCCGGATAAAATTCGTAAACCTTGAAAAGAAAAGCATCATCGAGTTACACCGGCCGCACCCACAAAACACCATAAAAGCCTATACCAAGAAAGACATCATCAAAAAGCTGAAAGAGCAAGGAGTTATCAAATGAAATACTTCAATTACAAAGGCTATCAAGGCAGCGTCAAAGTAAGCGTGGAAGACAATTGTTTACATGGAAAAATTGAATTCATAAGCGACTTGGTGAATTACGAAGCCGAAACAGTTGATCAATTGGAAAAAGAATTCAAGCTTGCCGTGGATAGCTATCTGGAAACATGCAAAGAATCCGGCATCGAGCCCAAGAAACCCTTTAAAGGTTCTTTTAACGTGCGGATAGGTGAAGAGCTTCACGAAAAAGCGGCAAAACGAGCCGGTGAAATAGGCAAATCCCTGAACGATTACATCAAAGACATCGTTAAGAAAGATACCGAATCACACGTTTAATAAAGCAAAAAAGATTTTTACAGCTGTATATCATTAGGATCAAATCATGACTTTAAGAAAACTTATCCCCGGCTTGGCATTTATTTTATTAAACGTCTTTAATATTCCGGCACAGGCCGCCCCGTCCGCATTTGTCTCTGGCAGTTACCAGAAAATATTAACCGCCAATGCTAACCAACCTTTCATGCTGGTAGTTTGGTCTATCAACTGCCCTTCGTGTTTAAAAGATATGGAGCTGTTAAGCAATATCCATAAAAGCAGGCCTGAACTCAAAATGATCATGTTGGCGGCGGATGAAGCATCCGCAACCGCGCAAATTCAGCAAATCCTGGAAAAACATCAGCTATCCGGCCTTGAAAACTGGGCTTACGCCGATGACAACACCGAGAAACTGCAATTTGAAATCGATCCCAAATGGTATGGCGAACTGCCCAGAACCTATTTCTTTGACAAAGCGCATCAGCGCACCGGAGTCAGCGGGGTATTGTCGAAAGAAGATTACGATGTGATGTTCGCCAAAATCCTGAAGTAAGGTCATTAGCCAATCGGTTTCCTATTATTCTCCAGGAAAGCACGAAGAAACCAAACCTCGTGCTTTCCTGGATAAGCCTTTATTAATGACAATGTTACATTTTTAAACCCCGGATAAAAAGTTACGTTAAAATGACCTCTATCTAAATAGCAACTAGAGGTGATTTTTATGAACAAAAAAATATTTCCAATTCTGGTTACCTGTCTATTAAGCGCCTGTATCACCAGCCCTACAGGCAGAAGCCAACTTGTCTTTATGCCCGAAACACAAATTAATCAAATGGGTTTACAGGCTTTCGATAACTTAAAAAAAGAAAAACCTATCAGCACTAACAGCAAATACAATCAGCTGGCAAGCTGCATTGCCGGAGCGATTACCAAAGAAACCGGCGGCAATTGGGAAATTGTGGTTTTTGAAGATTCCACGCCTAACGCATTCGCATTGCCCGGCAACAAAATCGGCGTCCATACCGGCATGTTGCAATTGGTCGATAATCAGGATCAATTGGCAGCGGTCATCGGTCATGAAGTCGGCCACGTTCTCGCCAAACACAGTAATGAGAGAGCGTCGCAAGAACTGGCGGTTAACTCGGGTATGAGCATTATTCAGGCAGTCAGCGCACCGCAAACGGCTTTAGGCCAAACCGCGCTGGGTATGTTGGGCGTCGGCGCGCAATACGGCATATTGATGCCTTACAGCCGCACGCATGAAAGCGAAGCCGACACGATCGGTGTCGATTTAATGGCGAGAGCCGGCTTTGATCCACAACAAAGCATCGGCTTGTGGCAAAAAATGGATCGCGCCTCGCAAGGTCAACAGCCGATAGAATTCATGTCTACCCACCCTTCTCATGCCACGCGCATTCAAGACTTACAACAACACATGCCGCAAGCCATGGCGCTATTCCAGCAAGCTCAAACTGCCGGTAAACAACCGCATTGCAACTAATCGATGACCCCTAATTTAAAATTCTTACATCCGTACCCATTCGAAAAACTGGCTCAGCTCAAACAAGGCGTCGTTCCACCTAAAGATAAATCGCATATCGCCCTGTCCATGGGCGAACCGACTCATGCCACGCCGCATTTGCTTCAAGAGGCGTTGTTAACCCATCTACACGGTTTGGCTAACTATCCGACCACTAAAGGCCTGCCTGAACTGAGGCAGGCGATTGCCGGATGGATCGGCCGGCGTTTCCGGATTCCAGCCGATGCGGTTAATGCTGAGACCCAGGTCTTACCGGTCAACGGCACGCGTGAAGCGTTGTTTTCATTTGCCCAATGCCTGATCGATTCGACTAAGGTTTCGCCTGTCGTGATCATGCCGAACCCGTTTTACCAGATTTATGAAGGCGCGGCTTTACTGGCAGGCGCCGAGCCTTATTACCTGAATACGTTGGAAGACTCCGGCTATTTGCCTGATTTCGATGCGGTGCCGGATGAAATATGGCAACGCTGCCAGTTGATTTATATCTGCTCGCCCGGCAATCCGACCGGCTCGGTGATCGATCAAGCCGACCACGAAAAGCTGCTTAATCTGGCGGAAAAATATGATTTTGTGATTGCCTCCGACGAGTGCTACACCGAAATCTATGACGATGAAACCAACCCGCCGCCGGGCTTGTTGCAAACGGCCTATAACATGGGCAACACCGCATTCAAGCGCTGCGTGATATTCCACAGCTTATCCAAACGCTCTAACGCGCCGGGTTTACGCTCGGGCTTTGTCGCAGGCGACGCGGAAATTTTGAAACATTATTTTCAATACCGGACTTATCACGGCTGCGCGATGCCGTTACCGACTCAACATGCCAGCATTCAAGCTTGGCAGGATGAGCAACATGTCATTGAAAACCGGCGTTTATACCGTGAAAAATTCGCGGCGTTTATCGATATTCTCGGCGAGGTCTGCACTGTCATCAAGCCACCGGCCAGTTTCTATGTCTGGTTGAAAACACCGATTGCCGATACCGAATTCGCCAAGCAGCTATTCGCCCAACAAAACATCACCGTGCTGCCCGGCAGTTACTTATCCCGTGATTTTGACGGCATCAATCCAGGCCTTAACCATGTCAGAATCGCGCTGGTTGCACCCTTGGATGAATGCATAGACGCCGCGCAACGCATAAAAATTTTCCTTAACTCTTTATAAGAAGAACTATGTCACAACTAGAAACTATCATTAACGACGCTTTTGAAAACCGTGCCGACATTTCGCCTGCGACTGTTTCAGCAGAAGTGCGCTCAGCCGTTGAAGAAGCGATCAACCTGTTGGACAGCGGCAAAGCCCGCGTCGCCGAAAAAACCAGCGGCGAATGGGTCACCAACCAATGGCTGAAAAAAGCTGTGTTATTGTCGTTCAGAATCAACGAAAACAGGCTGATGGACGGCGGTAATACTCGCTATTATGACAAGGTCGACAGCAAATTCGCCAACTACAGCGAAGAAGATTTCGCCCAGGCCGGCGTGCGCGTCGTACCGAACGCAGTTGCTCGCCGCGGTTCCTACATCGCACCGGGCGCTATCTTGATGCCGTCTTACGTGAACATCGGCGGCTATGTCGATAGCGGCACGATGGTCGATACCTGGGTTACAGTCGGTTCTTGCGCGCAAATCGGCAAGAACGTGCATTTATCCGGCGGCGTCGGCATCGGCGGCGTTTTGGAGCCGTTGCAAGCCGGCCCGACTATCATCGAAGACAACTGCTTCATCGGTGCGCGTTCGGAAATCGTCGAAGGCGTTATCGTTGAACAAGGCTCGGTCATTTCAATGGGCGTTTACATCGGCCAAAGCACCAAGATTTACAACCGCATGACTGGCGAAATCACTTACGGCCGTATTCCGGCCGGCTCAGTCGTGGTCTCGGGCAACCTGCCTTCTGCGGATGGCAAATACAGCTTGTACTGCGCGGTCATCATCAAGCAAGTCGACGAAAGAACCCGCAGCAAAACCGGCATTAACGAGTTGTTGCGGGATTAATCGCATAAGCTCGACACTTGCCCCACGCTAAAAAAGGAGAGCAACAATGAACTTGAGCTACGCAAATAAAATAAGCGAAGAAGAGTATCTACAAGGCGAACTTGTTGCTGAATTTAAGCACGAATTCATTGACGGTGAAGTTTTTGCAATGGCTGGGGCGAGTGAAGCTCATAATTTGCTGGCAGGCAATATATTTGCTGAACTGAAGAACCAATTAAAAGGCACGCCTTGCAGAACTTTTATAGCCGACATGAAAGTGAAGGTAGCTAACGATTTCTTCTATCCCGATGTGATGGTTGTTTGTCAGAAAGATGATGAACTTGACTATTACAAACAATCGCCGGTCATTATTGTCGAAGTGCTATCACCATCGACCCGAAAATTTGACAAAACTGACAAGCGATTGAAATATCAAAATATTCCGAGTTTAGAAGAGTATGTTTTAATCGATCAAACCATCGCGGAAATTGAAGTCTTTAGAAAGAAAGAGCATTGGCAATCTTCTTATTACTATCTTGGCGACGCGATTACTTTTGAGTCGTTAGGCGTTACCGTGCTTGCTGAAGATATTTACTATCAAGTCAACAACGACGATGTACTTGCTTTCTTGCAGGAAAAAAAATCAGGCAGCTCTTGAAGAAATGGATTCCAGCCCTGTACAAGATGCTGTACAGTCTCCCCACATTGCCACATAAAAACCATGATTAACAACGATGTATTACGCCGGGTACGTTACGCTTTAGAACTTAAAGACCCGACCATGATCGAAATTTTTGCCTTAAGCGGTGTAGAAATAAGCCGTGACGAGTTACTGAAATTTCTCAAAAAAGATAATGAAGCCGGTTACGTCCCACTTAACAACAAGCTGATGGAGCAATTTCTGGACGGCCTGATTATCTATAGAAGAGGCAGGCAGGAGAATCCACCCGCTGAACCCAAAAAGCCGGAGCCGTTAACCAATAATATTATTCTTAAGAAATTGAGAATCGCACTGGAATTTAAAGAAGAAGACATGCTAAACACCTTAAAACTGGCTGACTTCGAACTGTCCAAAGGCGAACTCAGCTCTTTTTTCAGGCAGAAAAGCCATAAACATTACCGGGAATGCGGCGACCAAATTTTAAGGAATTTTTTGCAAGGCCTTACCCTTCGTTTTAGAGAACAGGACTGATAACGGCTCCTTTCGCTATTCCAAGCACAACACCATCCGCTGTAGGGCGTGCCGTGCGCGCCTTACTTATACGGGACAGAATTTAATACGACCCCATCGATCACTTAACCAAGGCCAATACCATGAGCGAAAACCTATCAAACAATGCGATCATTTATGCCCTGCTTGCTTTAAACAGCGAAGTCGCCCTGCAGCATGAATATTTGGATTCGCCTGATGTTCCCGATGATGAGCGCGGAAACGAAGAAGAAATTCTGGCCGATCTGGAACAAGCTTTCATGGAATTCGTCGATCTCTATAAAATCCGCTGTAAAACAGATAAACAGCTGCCCAGCATCGACGAATTGCTGAACAGCCAATTGTAAAACCGCTATAGAGTCAACGATGCCGCTTGTCAGAATTCTGGCTATTTCAGGTAGCCTTCGCGCCGCATCGTTGAACTCAACACTGTTAAGAGCGGTTGCCGGATTGGCGCCTGCCGATGTTCACATTGAGCTGTTTACCGGATTGGGCAATCTGCCGCTATTCAACCCCGACCTTGAAATCACCGGCTCACCGGCAGTTGCCCATTTTTACAACCGCCTTGTTGCAGCCGACGGCGTCATTATCGCCAGCCCGGAATACGCTCACGGCGTAACCGGAGTCATGAAAAACGCCCTGGATTGGATGGTCGGTAGCGAAGCTTTTGTCAACAAGCAGGTGGCTTTATTTAATGCGTCGCCGCGTGCCACTATCGCTCAAGCGTCGCTGAAAGAAACACTAACCGTCATGTCGGCTCAAGTTATCGAAACAGCCTCAATCACCTTGCCCATTATCGGTTCTAATCTTGATGAACTGGGGATTGTTGCACACCCGTCTATTTCAACATCAATTCGCGAGGCCTTACGCGCCTTTCATACGGAGATTGTAGCTTTGCAAAGTCCAAAAACTCATACGCTGTACGGCATAAAAAACTGCGACACCGTCAAAAAAGCACGTAGCTGGCTGGATCAAAACGGCATAGCCTACCGCTTCCACGACTTTCGAACCGATGGTCTGACACCCGAATTGCTGCAACATTTTGCCGACCATTTAGACTGGACCAAACTGCTTAACCGCAGCAGCACCAGCTGGCGGCAGCTTAGTGCCGAGCAGCAAAGCGACCTGACAAGGGAAAAAGCCATTCAACTGATGCTGACTACTCCTACCCTGATTAAACGCCCGGTTTTAGATACCGGCGATAAATTAATTCTTGGCTATACCGCCAAGGATGGTGGGTATGCAGCAAGCCTGCCGGGAGCAGGCGCGGCAAAAACCGAGAACTACCCAACCGAATTATTATGAGCGACACACTGGAACTTCTTAAAGACCTTATCAGCCGTGAGTCGGTAACCCCCAAAGATGCGGGGTGCCAGGATGTGCTGGCCGCACGCTTAACCAAACTGGGCTTCAAAGAAGAACGCCTGGATTTTGACGATACCCAAAACATCTGGCTTAGGCGCGGCGATGCCAAACCGTTGCTAACCTTCCTCGGCCACACCGATGTCGTTCCGACCGGTCCGTTGGATGCCTGGGTTTCGCCGCCGTTTGAACCGACCATTCTTGGCGGCAAACTTTATGGCCGCGGCGCTGCCGATATGAAAGGCGGCATCGCCTGCTTTATCACCGCGCTCGAACGATTTATCGATAAGCATCCGAATCATCAAGGCTCTATCGCGGTAATGATGACCAGCGACGAAGAAGGCATCGCCACTAATGGCGTGGTTAAAGTCGTCGAAGTGCTGGAGCAACGCAACGAAAAAATAGATTGGTGCCTGGTCGGCGAGCCGTCCAGCGATAAGAAAATCGGCGATGTGATTCGCGTCGGCCGACGCGGCTCTTTATGCGCCAAATTGACTATTGCAGGCATACAAGGCCACGTCGCCTATCCCGATCTGGCCGACAATCCGATACACAGCTTCGCTCCGGCGTTAAAAGACCTGACCGAAGAAGTTTGGGATCACGGCAATGCGTTTTTTCCGCCAACCAGTTTGCAGGTTTCCAATATCAACGCTGGAACCGGTGCGGAAAATATCATCCCAGGCAGCGTCAACGTTCAGTTTAACCTACGTTTTTGCACCGAGCTGGACGAGGAAACCATCAAGCAGCGCACCCACGCAATACTGGATAAATACGATTTTAAATACGAGCTGGAATGGCGCTTGTCCGGCAATCCATTCCTGACCCAGCCGGGCGCATTAATCGATGCCGCCCATGCCGCGATCAAAACCGTGACCGGCTTTGAAAGCGTTGACGATACCGGCGGCGGCACCTCGGACGGACGCTTTATCGCCCCGACCGGCGCACAGGTTATCGAACTCGGGCCGTTGAATGAAACCATCCATAAAATCAATGAACACGTCGCCGTAGAAGACTTGGAGATTTTGTCCGATATTTACGAACAGATGCTGGTTAATTTGCTGGCGTAGGATTAAAGTCCGCTGCCTATCGGCCATATTTTCGATTTTCATCTGGTACGCGCCGAGTACGAGACTGTGAAAGTATTCGTTTTAGAACAAAAGCAAAAGCATTCACCACGAAGGCACGAAGTTTTCTGTCTTAGGAACGCGGATGAAATAACTTGAGCATTTGATTCTCCTCACCCCAACCCTCTCCAGCAGGAGAGGGGGCAGTTGCCGAAGTTGTTTTGTACACGTTCCTTAGTGTTCTTCGTGCCTTCGTGGTGAAATGGACAAATCCAGCTTAATCCATAGACCGGCAATGTCATAAGCTGCATTTTTTAGATTTAAAAAGGATTGTTGTTTTATATGGCTAATTTTAATACCCATTTAGGCATCGCTGCCGCTGCCGGCATCGGAGCGGCGCTAGCCGGGTTCGATGCCCATTTGATTGCTAAAGCCGATATACCCTGGCTTGTTTTCCTGACGACATTAGGCGGAATGTTGCCTGACATCGATGCAAGCAATTCAAAACCGGTAAAACTGTTGTTTAGCGTACTGGCTTTAATGGGAGCTTTCGCCGCGCTGCATGGTTTAAAAAACAGTTACGAGCCCTATCTGCTATTACTCATTGCCGCAGGTACTTACCTGTTCATTCGTTATGGCATGTTTGCCTTGTTTAATCGGCTTACCGTTCATCGCGGCGTATTCCATTCGATATTGGCCGCCTCGTTTTTTTTATTATTAATGGCCTGTATCAGTTATCGTTTTCTGCATTGGGATGGTTTACACGCGTGGCTAAACGGCATTTTCATTGCGTTGGGATTTATCGTCCATTTGCTGTTGGATGAAGTCTACAGCACTGATTTATCCAATTTAAGAATGAAAAATTCCTTCGGCACCGCGTTGAAGTTATTTAGTTATAAAAGCATGACTGCGTCGGTATTAATGACCCTTTGTACAATAATGCTGTACTCGATAGCACCTTCGCCGATGCCGTTAATTAAAGTATTGGCGGGCACCCAATGTCCTGATTGGAAACCCGCCGCCTTAAAAATCGTCAAAACAGGAATAAAATCATGATTGAGCATTTACGCTTATTGAGCCGTTACAACGGATGGATGAATGACAAACTCTACAGCACTGCGGCCCAATTGCCTGCCGATGAGTTTGGCAAAGACCGCGGCGCCTTTTTCGGCTCCTTGTTGGGTACGTTGAACCATATCATGGTTGCCGACATTATCTGGCTGCAACGCTTTTCCGAACACCCTGCACAGCATCCTGCACTCAATGAAATTCGCTCGGAACCCAAACCTCAAGCTCTAGCGCAAACGTTGATCAATGACTTTACGACACTTAGAGAGAAACGCCGGCATTTGGATGACACGATCATAACCTGGTGTGAACAGCTTAATGCAGCCGACCTGAACCATAAGCTGGAATATCGCAATATGAAAGGCGAAACGTCGGTCAAAAATTTCGGCAGCCTGATGCTGCATTTCTTTAACCACCAAACCCATCACCGAGGCCAAGCGACAACCTTGCTGTCGCAACAAGGACTGGATGTTGGCGTCACCGATTTGGTGACGCTGATAACGCCGGAGTGATTTGCAACGGACATGCATAAATTAATTTAAGCAATCACCATGAAGAGCATGAAGACTTCAATCCTTCATGCTCTTCATGTACTTCATGGTTTAAAAATAAAACTTGCTCAAGTTATTTCATACACGTTCCTAAGGTTCATTGCCGTACTTACGAGAATGCCGATAGTCACCAGCACCGCCACGGATACAACAAATAGCAAATACCGCTTCCATGGTGTTTTTGGTTCTTCCGCGCCAACGGCAAACGGCAAATGCGTATCCTGCTTTTCGCCGTCATGAACGATAGTCACATGGGCAAGATAATCACCGGCGCCGTATTTGGAAAAATCAATATCCGCTTTAACCGTTCCGGTTTTAGTTTTTTGCGGCTCTTGATAGAAGATGCGGGTTCCTTCGGGTTCTTTGGTGACTTCAAATTCTATTGAGACATCCCTGAGCTTTTTGCCTTCATAATCGAAAATCAGGTTTGTCGGCCCCACATTGGGGATGAATCGGCAAAAACCCTGGCTTTGGGTAAAGGTCGGCGTATAAGCGGTAAAGTGGATTTTTTCGGTACCGACCCTGATGCGGCAAACATCAATCTCGTCAAGCGCTCCTCTGTGGCTGTAGCTTGGCGTAGAAAACGACATGGTTAGAAAGAATGCCGATAGAACAAGCCAAAACCTGGCTGCCGAACGTTTGCCGCGTTTATTTTGATTATTATTGAGCAGAATGGGTAGCGGGTATGTTTGCATTGTTAATCTCTCTTTTGTTGGCTGAAAAATAGCGCTAAAAGAAACGCCGTGAGCAAAAGCCGGTATAAGCAAAAGATTACAATTAAACGTTATAAAGAAAATATCGTCAAATTTTAGAAACATACGGTGTAAAACGCTATGTGAGTAATTGCAAGGCAACATTTTTCCTCTGTTAGGAATTTATCGTTCAACCCAAATAACTTTATCGGGATGATGCTCCCTAATTGTTTCAATGGCATCATCAATGACTTCATTTTCGTTCAGACCGATTTCATAGTTAAAATCCGTGACATCAGCTCCTCGATAGCGGAGCGCCTCAAGCTCAGATATGCTTAATATGCCTGCCGAGATCCATAACGGTGCCGAGAGTTCTTTTTCTAATGACAAATAATCTTCAAAGCCTCTGCGAGAAATTACGAAAAAAACCATTCTGACTCCATCAAAGTAGGACAGCCAGTTGCCCGACTGCCCTCCCACAAATTCCGGCGTACGGAATTACCGCACCGAGCTTTTCAAAGTTGCTCGCTTCGCATACGGCATTTAGATACTTAGAAATCATGATAAATACGGGGCTTGGGTAGGTTAAAGCATTGATCAGGACGATGAACCCTGTTCTAGTTATAGCTGCGTCTCTGACTACGCCGGTTTGGCCATGATTATCGTTCCCACGTTCCGACGCTCATCGTTATACACAAGTCTTTAAAAGCACGTCATCCCGGCAGGGATTGCCGGGATCCAGAGCACAGGGATGTGAATGCCCGATTTAACTGCAACTCCCGCGTTGTAAGGCTTGTTGCCAGCTTTGGTATGCCATCCATGGCATCTGGATCCCGGCAATCCCTGCCGGGATGACGGTGTCACCCAGACACTTGTGTATAAAAACGAGCGTTCCGACATAAGAACGATGTAATAAGTAGTTTATGTGTGAGCATTATTTTATTGTGATTATTATGGATATTGCAGCAATAATGGCTGCTGCATACGCGGCATACGCCGCGTGGCGAGCCCAACTCTGTGTATTAATCTCTCGTGCATCTCTTATCTCGGCTTCTTTGCACGACAGCCAAGACAAGCAAATATCATGACTTTCGCCAGCCTCAAATCCAAGTTGATATGTAAGAATTTTTTCACGCGCTTCGTGAAAAGACATGGATTCAAGTCTAGCAATAAGATCAGTTTTAAATTTTTGTTTTTGTCCTATCATGATTTCGATTTTGTATAGCGTAAAGTAGACAAGACACCTAACAGGGTCACCTCATTAAACTGAACAACCACCAGCTAAAGCTGGTGGTAAAGTCATGCTTCATTGTTTGGAAGCATTAAAGACAGGCGCAATTACAGCACAATCCGCCGTTGATGAAACGCTTCCGCCAACGGTTCGTTGGTAATCGTCAGTATCGCCGCATCGGGCAGTTTTTGAGCGATCAAGCGCAGCATTTTCATTTCGTGCGAGGAATCAAGCGAGTCCATCGATTCCTGCAACAAGATCCACTTGGGTTGCTGCAACAGCAATCTAACCACACCCAAACGCTGTTGTTGTTCTCGGGAAAGCGCGCCGGCCCAATTGTCTTCGTGGTCAAGCTGCTCCTTCAAGTCTTCCAACTCTACCAGTTCAAGCGCCTCAGCAATCGCGGACTCGGTATATTCCGCATGGGTTGACGGATAACAGATTGCCGCGCGCAAAGTTCCGGTCGGCAAATAAGGCCGCGGCGGCATGAAGAATACCGGGTCGCGCGGCAACTCAATAGCGCCTTCTCCCCATGGCCAGAGACCGACTATCGCCTTGAACAGCTTGGAGCCGGTAAAGGCATTGCCGGTAATCAGTACGCGTTCTCCCGGCTTGATTTCGGTAGTCATAGCCGATACGCAGACCACGCCGTCAAGCCTGATAATGCATAGGTCGTTGAAACGCAAAACATTTTGCTCTGTTTTTTGCAGATGAATCCGATGCGGATCGTGACGGGCAATTTCCTGCTCTAAGCGCTCCAAACCATTGGCCAATCCCAATACCCGCTCAACCGAAGCCCGCCATTCTGCAACTTTAGCCATATTATCAACCGGCCAGGACAATGCTCCTGCCGTTTGTTGGAAGGCTTGGGCCGATTGCATCAAGGCGCCCAGCGAAATACTTCCCAAAATATAGCGAGGTGCGGACACCAGAATCGGGAATGCCATCGACAATACCGAATAACCGGAAGTGAGCATGTACAGATGCGACCAAGCCAGGGTTTGCCGTTGCCAAGCGTGGACAATATCCTTAAAAAGCGAAATGAAACGGCTTTGCTCGTTGGCTTCACCATGAACCAGCGCAATCGCCAGGGAGTTTTCCCGTGCGGTTACCAAGCCGAACCTGAAATTGGCTTCTACGGTCTGCCTGGCATCGGTCGCCAGGGTATAGGGCCGGCCCAGCCACCATCCTAGCGCGGAAGCGCAAGCCGCATAAATCATAGCCAGCCAAACTAAATGTCCGTGAACGGTAATGTCAAAGAACAGCAGGCTAAGCGTAACGGTACCGGAAAGGGTCCAGAGAATTTTGGTAAAACTGATCAACAGCAACAAGCAATAGACCAGGGAATGACAAAGATCGATAGCGGCTTCGGTCGCAATACGAATATCTTCGGCAATGCGTCCGTCGGGATTGTCATGCGCACCCTGAATATGCGTAACCAGATAATGACGGCCATCGGTCATCCATTTACTGATTAAGTGGTGGGTTAACCAGCTGCGCCAATCGAGTTGCAAACGTCGCTTAACTTTAAAATGAGCGGTGGTAACGGCTATATTGGCGCCGAAAATCAATACGATAAGGCCGATCTGGGTAAATAATCCACTCATTGAGCGCTGTTCAAGCGCATTGAAAAGATCGGCGCTCCATACTGTGATAACGACGGCAATACCGATCTGCATCACGGTGAGCATGAATAAAGCCAAGGTCAGGCTACGAATAGTGGACTTGTTTTCAGAATGCCAGAAAGGCCCCGCTAACCGAATGAATTGAATGAAAAATCCGTTGGAAAATTGCAAAGGAAAATCTCCGCGTTAGGGTGAGATAAATAAATATTAAGACATGGGGTTTTTATTGTTCTAGTACGCCCGTCTTGACCGACCTACAATTCTAGTGGAATTCTTCCGGTTTTCACAATTTTGTCATCCGATTAATACAGAAGATGTATTAACAAACCGCAAAGATACGAACAACACGAAATTTTTAACTTGGCTTTGCTCGTGGTTTTATGCCGACAAGTTTGGGTTTACCAGTTCCAACACTGCGATTTCCGGGTAGCAATTCAACCTCACCGGCACAATGGCCCAACCGATCCCTCGACTGATAAAAAGCGGGGTTCTGGGCGTGGCGATAAGGCCGCTGACATAAGCTTTGTTTTCTACCGGTATTTTGAGTGCGCCCAAGAAAGGCAGTACGATTTGCCCGCCATGGGTGTGGCCGCTTAAGACTAAAGACAACGGCGTCTCAAACTCCGTATCGACCGAATCCGGGTTGTGCGCCAACAGTATCCGGCAATCGGCTTGATCCGAGCTGGAAAAAGTCTTATCGATATTTAACTTGTCGCCCCACAAATCCCCCGCGCCGCCAATCAGGATTCTTTCGCGCCCCTTGTAGATCGGCTTGCATTGATGACGAATATTGTATCCCGATCTTTCCAGCCAATACCGAGACCTGTCGGTGTCGGCCCAATGATCATGATTGCCCAATACCGAATACACACCGTACCTTGCGCTCAGCTTGGATAAAATGGGCCAGACTTTATCGACTTCTTCAAGCGTGTTCCGTTCGTGAACATAATCGCCGGTACATACAATAGCATCCGTGTTTAAGCTGTTGGTCCGATGAACTACCTGTTCGACAAACGATGGCGAGACCATGGAACCCAAATGTATGTCGGTCAGGTGCGCAAGCGTGAATCCATGAAACGAAGGCGGCAAGTTATGAACCGGTATCTTATAGCGATTCACCTGTACGATATTTCTCTCGATGAATATCGGGTAACTTCCGGCGAGGGCAAGCGCTCCGGCGGAAAGCGTTGATTTAAAAAAAGACCTTCTGTTCATGGAGCGTTTCGGTTCAAGTTAAAATGATGCCAGTGTATCGCATTAAGTCATATTTTCATCACGTGAAATTTTTACTGAATCATGCCAGACTGTTCTTTTCTCGCCAATATTGGTTCTATCCAAAAATCTACAATAAACACTTATCCGTCCAAAGAAAACCATGACAATTAATCGCATCGCCGCCTTCCTGGCTGCACTAGTTACATTACTGCCGGTCACAGCCAGGGCTGAACCGACCGGCTTGAACCGCATCGAGCACATCGTCGTCATCTACCTTGAAAACCGTAGCTTTGACAGTTTGTTCGGCGTGTTTCCCGGCGCCAACGGTCTCGCAGAGGCCCAAAATGCGCCGTCGCAAATAGACGAACACGGGCATCCTTATAAAACATTGCCTCAAGTCATGGACGCTAAACACAAACCGGCCATCCTCGACCAACGCTTTCCTATTGACCTGCCGAACAGCCCCTTCGATATCGCCCGCTACGCCAAGCCTGACGAGAAACATCCGGACCTCACCCACCGCTTCTTCATCCACCAGATGCAGATCAACGCCGGGCGCAACGATCGTTTTGCCCAATTATCCTCGGCCGGCGCGTTGGCGATGGGGCACTATGACTTATCAGGCACGGCGCTGTGGAACTATGCCAAGGAATTCACGCTGGCCGATAACTTTTTTCAGGCAGCGTTTGGCGGCTCGTTCCTGAACCATCAGTGGCTGATCTGTGCCTGCACACCGGTGTTCAAAGACGCTCCCGCCAAACTTCACCAATGGAAAAACGATCCGGCTACCGGCAAACCGACCAAAGACCCTGACATTACCGAGGACGGCTACGCAGTCGGCACTATCCAGCCGTACTTCCCTCCGTTCGATCCGGCTCATAAAGAGAACCGGCTGCCGGTGCAGTATCAAATCACTATCGGCGACCGGATGTCGGAAAAAGGCATCTCCTGGGCTTGGTATGCCGGCGGCTGGGACGATGCGGTAGCCGGGCGCAAAACCAAGGACAAATTCGAGTACCACCATCAGCCTTTTGCGTATTATGCCAATTATGCGCCGGGCAGCCAGGCGCGAACCGAACATTTGAGAGATAAAAGCAAGCTGTTCGCCGACCTCAAAGGGGATTTCCCGCAGGTGTCTTTCTTCAAGCCGACCGGCAACAAAGACCAACATCCCGGTCATTCCAGCATCCTTGACGCCGACAGCGAGGTTAAAGAGGTCGTTGATGCTATTCGCGACAGCGCGCTTTGGCCCAGCACCGCTATCATCATCACTTATGACGAATACGGCGGTTTTTGGGATCATGTCGCCCCGCCCGAGATCGATCGCTGGGGGCCCGGCACCCGCGTTCCGGCCATTATCGTGTCTCCGTTCGCGAAGAAAGGCTATGTCGATCACACGGTCTACGACACAACTTCGATTTTAAAACTGATCGAAAACCGCTTCGGCTTGGCCTCGCTTGGCGAACGGGACGCTAAGGCCAATGGCTTGTTGGGGGCGTTTGAGTTTAATCCATAAAATAACGTAACTATTCAGCGCATAAAAAAAATAGAACACGGATGGCACGGATAGGACGGATTTACACGGATTTTTAGTCCGAACCCGGTTTGTTTGCGTTTTAAATCCGCGTTCTATTAAGCATACGCTGAGTAGTTACAAAATAACTTGAGCTACTAATATTTTTTCCATAACTATCGACTACTCAGAGGACACGATGCGCACATTAAAATTGGCAATTGCATTATTTCTTTCGCTGTCCACTCTCATTGCAAATGCCGAAGATATGGCATATCTGCTCAACTCAACGCCGACAGAAAGAGCGGCATCGCAAACCCGCTTCATGAAAACAAAGCTCGGCCTGTCTCAGGATGAGGCTACCAAGATTCAGGAGATCAACCGGGAATACGCAGAAAAGATAGAACCGGTATTGAAAGGATCTGCCATCGGTTTACTTAAAATGCGTGACATCAAAGCCATTTTGGAACAGAAAGACGATACCTTGCGTGGCGTACTGACGCCTGAACAATTCGATATTTACACAAATGCCAAAGATGAGTTGAAACAAGCCTTGCAACAGGATTTGACGCATTGACTGGCGCAACAAAGGCGCGCACGGCACGCCCTACTCACATGATCACTTCATTCATCTTGGTCATTTGTGATGCCGATTCGGGCATCTACTCCCCATGCTTTTGCAGCTTCAGCCATGATTGCCATACCGACAATAAAACCGCTAGAATCACCGGACCTAAAAACAGTCCGACAAAACCGAAAGTTGTGAGTCCGCCAAGAACGCCGAACAATACCACTAAAAAAGGCACCCGGCTGGCGCCGCTGATAACCAGCGGGCGGATTACGTTATCCACGGTGCTGACCGCAAAAAAGCCCCAAAGCAACAGTCCGATGCCTTGCCAAGGCTGCTCCGTCAATATCAACATGATGCTTAAGGGCATCCACACCAGCGTCGCGCCCATCGGAACCATCGCTAACAGTGCGGTCACCGCTCCCATCAGCACCGGCGCCTTGACCCCGGCAACGTAATAACCCAATCCGGCCAGCATACCCTGCCCCAGCGCAGCAAGCACCAAACCGTAAACCACGGCTCGGGTGGTATATCCGGCAGCTTGCAGATAAACATGCTGGTATTTACCCAAAAACTGCACCAGACCTTGATTCAGTTGGCGAACGGCCTCGTCACCGTCGCGAAAACAAAAAAACACCGTCACCAGAACCACGCCCAGTTTCATCATATAACGGCCGATACCGCCGAGGAACTTGGCAAATTCGCCCGACCACTGCTGCGCCCAGTCGGCAAATTGCGTCATCATTGCGGCCCTGTCGCTAGCGAATCGGTCCAACCACTCTTGTGCTGCGTTACCCAACCATGGGATACGCTTGATAAAATCCGGCAGCCGGTAAGCACTTTGACCAAAGTCGCTGATCAGGGTTTGATAAGCGATGCTCAGCTCATCTTGCAACATCGCAACCAGCCAGTAGACTATCAGTATGATCACTGCGGCAATAATAACGGTCATGACTGCCGCACTGAGCGTAGCATTTCCTTTGAGCCGCTGTCTTAAGTAACGATAAGGCGGCCATACCACATAGGCGATAATCAATGCCCATGTCAGGGTTAGCAAAAACTCACGCAGCACCATAAAGCCCAGCAATAACAGGCCGGCCAGTAGAATGCCGGGAATGAGCTGCCGTATCGGTGTATTACTCATAAAATCGTTCATACCCGCACCTCAAAAAGTAAACAGTTATGTGTTAGACCTGATTTTCAAGCAGCATTGTATGTTATAGCCGTTTAATTATCAGTAGAGCATTATCCTGACAGATTGTAATCATTATGCTCTATCATTATGGATCGTCTGCTATATAATGAAATTATTGTATAAATGATAAAGCAACTATCGACGGGGCATACCCTCCCTGCTTTATCACTCCTTGATAGGCCGTAATTAAAAATATTGTGCATACTCAACTGAAACTTTCCTCACCTATCCGATGACGCAATGAATCTTGATATTCGTACGATGATGGTGATGATTTCGGCGCTGAGCCTGTTGTTTTCCGGCTTGTTGACGCTGGCGGGATTACATGCCGGTAACACGCGCGGTGTGCAGCATTGGGCCATGGGTAGCTTATGCATCGGACTGGGACTCGGCTTTTCTTATACCCAATTGGAATCATCCGGCGGTGCTTGGGTTTTGGTATTCGGCGCCACTTTGGTTGGCGCTGGAATAGGCTTGCAGTTCAACGGTATTCAGGCGTTCAAGACAGGTTACTGTAATAAATACATTCCGTGGTTGCTGGCCGGACTGGTATTTATCCAGGGCATCTGGTTTGTGGTTCTCCATCCCGATATTCATTCTCGAGTAATCGCCAATTCTATCGTCTTTACCTTAGGCAATGGGGCCTGCGCCCGTGCCTTGTTCATCCGTATAGAGCAACCGTTGCGTACGGCGTATTGGTTTACCGGCGCGTCGTTCACAGTAGTTGCGACGGTGTTTCTGGCCAGGGGGATAACCGTTTTTCTCGCACCGGCCAATAGCTACGGCCTTTACTCGCAGACTATGATTAATCCCTTATCTTTTTTTGTCGGCAGCATGGCGCAAATGTGCCTGGCCTTCGGACTCGTGCTGATGCTGAATTACCGGCTTGCCGCGGATCTGCAAAAACTGGCATTGAGTGATGCGCTGACCGGTGCGCTGAACCGGCGCAGTCTTGAGCAAGAAGCCGCCCGCCTGTCGGCGCGCTGTACTCGTACCGGGGATACGCTGGCGATCATGATGATCGATGTCGATCATTTCAAATCCATCAATGACCGCTACGGCCATCCGGTGGGAGACGAGGTATTGAGGCGTTTGGCCGAGGTGGCGCAAAAAACCATTCGTAGCGACGATTACTTCGCTCGTTATGGCGGAGAGGAGTTTTGTATTCTGCTGCCGTCCACCGCCGAGGAAGAGGCTTGGATACTGGCTGACCGTTTACGTCAAAGCTATGCGGCAATGGCTATGGAATTCGGTAATGAAGTCTTGCGCAGCACCATCAGCATCGGTGTCTCCGATTCAATGCATGCCGGACTGGAGTTTACCGCGCTGATAGCCGCCGCCGACCAGGCAATGTACCGCGCCAAGCAGGAAGGCCGCAATCGGGTGGTGATGTATTCCGCTTAAGCCGGATTAACAACTACTCAGCAGTCAAAAATAGAACGCTGATGACGCTGATATTTATGATCAAATAAGATTTTTACTCCTTTCATACTGAAAAATCGTTCAACTATGAAAGATGCGGGGAGTGTCAGCCGAGGAGCGCCGTGAACCCATCCCTGGGGGCTTGACGGCAGCATCCTTGCTGGCCGACATCCTCGCCTGACACTCCCCGCTCTTTTTCAAAATTAGACGGTTTTTAGATCAGATAGGAGTAGTAACTATTCAGCGTATTTTTAATAGAACACGGATTAAACGGATAAACAGCCTGATCGAACTTGGCTTGGGCTAAAAATCCATGTAAATCCGTCCTATCCGTGTCCCATTTCTCTATGTGCCGAATAGAATCATCCGCGTTAATCATATCTATCTGCGTCATCTGCGTTCCATTCTATTTGATGAGGCTATTCTGTTTTTCTAACGGCATGTACATTTTTTAACACCTCCGGATTCCAATACTCAACCGCCCAACTAAGCAGCTCAGTGACCGGCGCTTGTTGCAGTTCAATCGGCGGGTTCTGCTTTAATAAGCCGAGCAGCTCAAAGATCACCCGATGAGGTGCTGTTAAATCCACCGCCGTTGCCTGAGTCTGCTTACTGAGTTTATAGCCTTGCTCATCGACAATAACGGGAACATGCATATAGCGAGGCGTAGGAAGCCCCAGCAGTTGCTGGAGGTAAATCTGTTTCGGTGTTGCATCCAGTAAATCAAAGCCGCGGACGATATGATTAACCTGCTGCCGATCATCATCAATGACCACCGCAAATTGATAAGCAATAATCAGGTCTTTGCGCTTTACGACAAAATCGCCATCCTGTTCGGCAAGGTTATGAGAAATCAGGCCTTGCAACTCATCCTGAAATGCAATGATGCGGTTATCGGTTTTGATACGTAGTGCATAAGGGCCATCGGGCGGTGTTTGCCGGTCTCGGCAGATACCGGGATAAATATCGGCTTGAGCTTGTTCTCTATCGCCAACGCTCAGCATTTTTCTGCTGCATATACAAGGATAGATAAGTTTGTTTATCTGTAAGTCGTTGATAATATCATTATAAATATCAACATGCCGGCTTTGGTAATAAACATCGCCATCCCAGTGCAGGCCAAAAACTTCCAAGGTTTTTAAGATAGCGTCGACAGAACCTTTTACGTTTCTGGGAGTATCGAGATCGTCAATGCGTAACAGCCACAGACCTTGTTGTGAACGGGCTTGAAGAAAGCCGGCAAGAGCCGTGTAGAGGGAACCGAGGTGTAAAGGGCCGGTGGGCGAAGGTGCAAACCGGCCAATAGCGGGTTGTTTATCCAGACTTAACCCATTTGTTTTTCACGAATTTCATCAAGTGTTTTACAGTCTATGCACAAGCTGGCAGTAGGTCTGGCTTCCAGACGGCGTATGCCGATTTCAATACCGCAAGACTCGCAAAAACCATAATCCCCCGATTCGATTTCTTTAAGGGATTCATCGATTTTCTTGATCAACCGTCGTTCACGATCACGGGTTCTTAATTCCAGACTGAATTCCGATTCCTGGGACGCACGGTCATTAGGATCAGGAAAATTAGATGCATCGTCCTGCATGTGATGCACGGTGCGATCTACTTCGTGCATTAATTCAGCTTTCCAGTTTTTAAGAATATTCTCAAAATGCTCTAATTGAGCAGTATTCATATATTCTTCGCCTTCTTTTTCTTGATAAGGCTTAAAACTGAAAGGTGATGCGCCAGTTTTAGAACTTTCGGTCATCCATTAACTCCTAAGACAAGATTAAATAAAACCGCGCATTTTTAGCAGAATAGCAACCGGATAGCAAGGTTTATTGGTATCATCTAACGCTTTTGTGATTAGTGCCAGAATAGATTATGAGCATACGACCGGCAAAGCGGACTCAGGGAATTTCACCTTTTTATGTAATGGAACTGCTAAGACGCGCCAAACAATTAGAAGCACAGGGCAAGGATGTCATTCATATGGAAATAGGCGAACCCGATTTTGCTACGCCGCAAGCCATCATTGACGCAGGCATTAAACAACTTAAAACCGGCGAGGTGAAATATACGCCGGCAGCCGGATTGCCGGAACTGCGTGAAAAAATTTCCGAGTTTTATCAAAAGCGTTATTCGGTGACGGTAGACAAAAAGCGTATTTTTGTAACGCCGGGAGCTTCCGGGGCATTTTTATTAGCGCTTGGCGCCAGCCTTAACCCGGCAGAAGAACTGCTGATGGCTGACCCCTGCTATCCCTGTAACAGTAATTTTGTTAAGTTGTTCGACGGCAAAGCCAGAACCGTTCCGGTCGATGCCGCCAACCGTTATCAGCTGACAGCCGAGCTAATCAAACAGCATTGGACTAAAGCCACCAAAGGCGCATTGATTGCATCGCCCTCCAATCCTACCGGTACTATCATCGCTCCGGATCAATTAAAACGGGCCATTCAAACCGTTAATGAGTTAGGCGGCTGCTTTTATTCCGATGAGATTTATCATGGGCTTGTCTATGGAGAAAACGCTTCGACCGCACTGGCATTTAGTGACAATGTGTTTGTTATCAACAGTTTTTCCAAATATTTCGGCATGACCGGCTGGCGCGTCGGCTGGTTGATAGTGCCGGAGGAATTCGTCGATGCCACCGAAAAGCTGGCGCAGAATATATTTATCGCCACGGCCACCCATTCGCAATATGCCGCATTAGCTGCTTTTGACGAACATACGCTGGCCGAGCTTGAGCAAAGGCGCGCCGAATTGGAGCAACGGCGTGATTTTCTTTATGACGCATTGCTGCGTCTGGGTTTTGAAATCCCCATTAAACCGGATGGCGCGTTTTATATTTATGCCGACTGTTCAAAGTTTACCGATGACAGCTTTCAATTTGCCTTGGATTTGTTGGAAGCTGAAGGCGTTGCCGTCACGCCGGGCAAGGATTTCGGAACCCATGAAGCTAATCGTTACATCCGTTTTGCTTACACGACATCTATAGATAAAATGGCTATTGCCATGCAACGTTTAGAACAATTCATCAATCGAGGATAACCATGTCTATAAAACCAATATCAGCAACAGAATTAAAAGCCGGAATCCAAAACGAACAGCCCCTGTTTTTGCTGGATGTCAGGGAACCTAATGAGTTCGAATACGCCCACATAGAAAACAGCGTTTTAATTCCGCTAAATCAAATTCCGGAAAGGCTGGGCGAGTTGGATCCGCAGCAAGAAATAGTGGTGATTTGCCATCATGGCGTGCGCAGCCGGCAAGCCTGCATGTACCTTGTTAATTCCGGGTTTAAGAATATTTCGAATTTGACCGGCGGCATCGATGCCTGGTCTTGCGATTGCGATAGTTCGGTACCGCGATATTAAATTAAGGCTCTTTAACCGACCATCACATTAGCCCGGCTATCCTCACCCGAAACATGGACTTAACCTAGCCTCATCCACTACCAACGCCGCTCTTCCCGCAACAGCTGGACCAATCCGGCCTTATCCACAGGACGGCTGACATAATAACCCTGGGCCAGATCGCAGCCATGGGCGCGCAGGAATTCGAATTGCTCTTTAGTTTCCACACCTTCGGCGACAACTTCAAGGCCGAGTTTTTTACCCAACGTGATGCTGGCTTCAACAATAGCCGCATCGTTGGCATCGGTGGTCAGGTCGCGGACAAAACTCTGATCGATCTTGAGCGCATCCAGCGGGAAACGCTTGAGGTAAGACAGCGATGAGTAGCCGGTGCCGAAGTCGTCGATTGCAATGCGGACACCCAAAGCTCGTAACTTTTTAAGAATATCGGCTGCGGCTGCCGGGTCCTGCATGACGATATTTTCGGTCACTTCCAGTTCCAGTGCATTCGGGGGCATGTTTTCCTGCTTCATGATACGGCTTATCTTGCGTAACAGCTCCGGATCGCTGAACTGGGAACCCGATACATTAACCGAAATACGCATGTCGCGAAGTTCCATCTCCTTAAATTCGGCACAGGCTTGACTCAACATCCATTCTCCAACCGATATGATCAATCCGGACTCCTCCAGCATCGATACAAAACCGGCCGGCGATACCAGACCGCGTTGCGGATGTTGCCAACGAATCAGCCCTTCCATCGCAACAATGCGGCCGGTGCTAAGCTCCGCCTGCGGTTGATAATAGGCAACAAACTCGTTGCGTCTAAAGGCCAGGCGCAGATCGGTTTCCAGCGTCAGCAATTCATGGCTGCGCGCATTCATATCCGGTGCATAGAAACGGTACTGGTTATGGCCCGCTAGGACGGCCCGGTACATAGCCGTGCCGGCATTGCGCAACAAGTCTTCAACACTGGAGCCATCGTGCGGATAGAGTGCAATACCGGTGCAGAAGGTGATGTAGGCTTCCTGCGCACCTAACGACATCGGGCGTTCAAAAGCGGCATAAATTTTACGCAGTACGGCTAATACGTTTTCCGAGCGCTCCAGATCGCCCGCGATGATCGCGAACTCGTCGCCGCCGTGACGGGCAATGGTATCGTTAGGACGCAACGCAGCTTGCAGCCTGCCGGAAATTTGCTGGAGCAAGGTATCGCCGACCGCATGCCCCAAGCTGTCATTGATCCGTTTAAAGTTATCCATATCCAAAAACAAGACAGCGACGAAATTATTGGCGTGCCGGGCGCGCTCTATTTCCGCGCTCAAGCGGTCCATCAGTAGAATCCTGTTCGGCAGGCCGGTTAAAATATCGTGGGTAGCCTGATGCCGCAGTTCGGCTTCAAAACGTTTACGCTCGGAAATATCGCGGGCAATCGTGGACAAATATTCAACATTACCGGCGGCATCGCGATGCACCAGCAGGACTTGCGATACAGGGACTTCTATTTCGTCGATGCGCCGCAACGCGGTTTCTCCGGACCAACTGCCGGTACGGTAGGCAATAGGCCATGCTTCGCTTTGCAATTGTTGCTTTATGCGCTCAGGAAAGAGTTCTGTCAGGCAAAATTTACTGAGATCCAACTTGGAATCGATACCCAGCAAGCGATAACCGGCATTATTCAGGTAATGAACGCAACCGTCGGGATCGAGAATCGCGACCAAGTCAGTCGTCGCTTCCAGAATAGCCACCAGTTGGGCGCGTGCTTCTTCGGCTTTTACCCGCTCGGTAATATCCCGGCCGGTAGAAACCAGATGGGTCACCTGCCCCTGCTCGTCCTTTAACGGCGTGATGACTTTCTCTTCATAAAACAACTCGCCGTCCTTCCTGCGATTGATTAAGGTTCCCCGGAATATATTGCCCTGAGTCACCGTTTGCCAAATAGACTGATAAAAAGCCTGATCATGGCGGCCGGATTTCAATATTGAAGGTTTATTACCTATGAGTTCAGCCCGCCCATAACCGGTCATTTGTTCAAAGGCCGGATTGACATACTCTATAAAGCCATTCGGATCGGTAATAAGAACACCGTTGGCGGCCTGCTCGACAACCAAGGACAGTATTCGCAGCTTTTGTTCGGCTAGACGACGTTCCCGGCGCTGCTGAGCTTCCTCCAGTTCGCGCGCCACAGCCGGCATCAGCCGGGACAGGTTACCTTTCATGACGTAGTCCTGGGCGCCGGACTTCATCGCTTTCACGGCCGTATTTTCGCCAATCGTGCCCGAGACGAAGATAAAAGGCAGATCAAGGTCATTCTGCCTGACCACTTCAAGAGCCCGCATACCGCTTAAATGCGGCATCGTATAATCGGACAGCACAATATCCCAATGCTGTTGCAGTGCTTCGGCTAAAGCCGGTTCGGTCTCAACGCGCTGCCAATCGACAGGCCGTCCGCCTTCTATCTCCAATTGATCCACCAACAGCAAGGTATCGTCTTCGGAGTCTTCAACAATCAGTGTGCGCAATGGTTGTGTGGTATCTATCCGTTTCTGCATAACATCACCTTTTTTTACAATCCTGACAATGGGGTGGCGGTTGGTTGAGTAGTATCCAGTAAATTCCAAGCTGGCCGGCGGCCTGAACGAATTCATCGAAATCGACCGGCTTGCGCACATAACTGTTGGCACCCAGCGCATAGCCTTTGAGCCGGTCTTCATCTTCATTGGACGAGGTCAGCAGGACAACCGGCAACAGCCGGGTTTCTTCCTTGGCGCGGATGCGGCGCAGAACTTCCAGGCCGTCGATCTTGGGCAGCTTCAGATCCAGCAGCACAACCAATGGCAAATCGTTGGGGTCGCGTCCGGCATAAGCGCCAGCGCCGAACAGGTAATCCAGCGCCTCGGCGCCGTTATGAGCTACGACTATTGTGTTGTTGATCTTATTTTTCTCGAACGCATGCAGGGTAAGTTCCTCATCGTCCGGGTTGTCTTCCACCAAAAGAATGACCTTATTGTTCATAAATGCCCCTTAGCTTCCAAGGTAAAATAAAAGGCCGCTCCCTTTTCGACCTCGCCTTCGGCCCAAATGCGCCCGCCGTGTTTATGGATAATGCGTTGCGCAGTCGCCAAGCCGATGCCGGTACCGGGAAATTCACTGGTCTCGTGCAGGCGTTGAAAAGCGCCGAACAGTTTTTCGGCATAAGCCATATCGAAACCGGCGCCATTGTCGCGTATGAAATAGATCTGGTCGCCGTCCTGCTTGCGTCCCCCGAATTCAATCCTGGCATCGGGCCGCTTGCCGGTGAACTTCCAGGCATTGCCGAGCAGATTGTCCAACACGATGCGCAATAACCGGGCATCGCCCCAGGCAGTAACGTCCGGTTGAATCACGCTCTGTACGTTGCGCTCCGGCTCCTGCCGACGTAGCTCATCAATGACCTCGCCAGCAATCGCGCTCAAATTGATGTCTTCGCGCTTTAGCTCCAGCCGGGTGATCCGCGACAGTTTGAGCAAGTCGTCGATCAGCATCGCCATGCGCTGGGCGGCGGTACGCACCCGGTTCAAACGGTCCCGGCCTTTTTCGTCAAGACAGTCGGTATATTCGTCGAGCAGGATACGGCTGAAACCGTCCACGGCGCGCAACGGCGCACGCAGGTCATGAGAGACGGAATAGCTGAAAGCTTCAAGTTCGTGGTTGACCGATTCAAGCACCATAGCCCGTTCGCGCAATGCGGTATTCAGTTGCTGGATGCGCTGTTCGGCTTCTTTTCGCTCGCTAATATTTTCGATGATGCCGTCATAATAGATATTGCCGGTACTGTCTTTTTTCATAGCAGCGGTAACGGATGCGGAAAACTCCCGTCCTTTTAGAGTAACCAGCTGCATCTCTTCGTTATCGACAAATCCCTGCCGCTTGATTTTATCCGAAAACTCTAGCCAGCAACCCTCATCACGGCATAGATCCACTATAGGATAGGTCTGTAATTGCTCGGCGGACTCCGCTTCGAACATGGCGGTCATCGCAGGATTGACTTTGGTGAAGCATCTGCTCGCCGCCCTGTGACGATAAACGCCAACCCGTAGGTTATCGACCAGCTCTTGATACTTGGCTTGTGCTTCCCGTTGCGCCTGTTCGGATTGTTTGCGAACAGTAATATCCCGAATAATGGTGATGACGAAAAGTTCCTGCCCTATCTTCAATGGGCTTAAGGTGACCTCTATCGGTAACTCGCTACCATCCTTACGCCGGCCATACAGATCGCAGGCTACTCCCATCGGACGAACGGCCGGGTTCTTCATATAAGCTTGCCGATAGCCCTGATGGTCTATACGCAAATGCTCGGGTATCAACAATTCGACCGGTTGATTGAGCAACTCGTCGCGACTATAGCCGAACCAAAGTTCGGTCTGCGCATTGACCAATACGATGCCCCCTTGTTCATTGACAATGACAATGGCGTCGGGTGCCGATTCGAGCAACACTTTGAAACGGGCTTCGCTGGCGCGGCGCTCCTCTTCAGCACATTTGCGCGCGGTAATATCACGGATGATACTGGTCACCAGTTTTTCCTTTTTGGTCTCCAGCGGACTCAAATTGATCTCCACTGGAAAATCGCTGCCATCCTTGCGCCGGGCGTATAAATCGAGGCCAACGCCCATCGGACGGACTACCGGGTTCTCCGTATAAGCTCGCCGATAATCCTGGTGGTGTGTACGAAAACGCTCGGGGACCAACAATTCGATCGGCTGGCCGAGCAGTTCGTCGCGGCTATAGCCGAACCAAAGTTCGGTCTGGGCATTAACCAATACAATGCGCCCTTCTTCGTTGACGATGACAATGGCGTCCGGCGCCGATTCGATCAAGCCGCGAAAACGCGCCTCGCTGGCGCGGCGCTCTTCTTCCGTCTGTCGCCGCCGTATGCTGTAATGAGCGGTGAACCAGCTGACTATGCCTAATACCAGGAATAACGATATGAAAGCAAGCATCCTGGCCTGTATTACATTTTTGGCAAAGAATTTTTCCGCCGGAACACGGCCGACCAATAGCCAGCGTTCATCGCCGCTGACCACGCCTTCGCGAATAGCTCCGAACAGCGTTTTCGGCAAGACTTCGCCGTAAGTAAATAAATCGCCGTTGATCATGAACTGACGTTGCTCGGGATGTTCGATAATTGAAGCCCAAGCCTCGGCATAATCGTTGGCAAAAAGTCTATTCTTGCGCTCAGGGTAGATGAAGCCCCATTCGTCTTCAGGACGGGGACCGATCAGCCAATAACCTCTGGCGTTCAACAGCCATAGGCTACCGATGCTTTGCAGGGAAATGGTCCGAAGCCGGTCAATCAGTCGCTGCCCCCGATAGCTAAGCAGGATAATGCCGCGTTTTTGTCCGTGCTGGTCGAATACCGGCGTACCGAACCGGATCACCGGCTTGATCGGTTGTTCGATCTTGTCATGATCAATGGCAAGATCGAATGGGGAAATATAGATAAAGTCCTTATTCAGGGCCAGCGTTTGTTCCACGAAATAGAGATTGGACCTGTCCTGCAATTCTCTCAAAGGCACCATGACCGGCTGCCCCCGGTTCCGGTCGACGCGTACTCTTTCCAAGCCGTTGTCATCGACAAACAGGATGCGATCATAGAGCTCGCGGTACTTAACGAAAGCAAGTAAATCGGCGTTCAAACGCTCTAAATTCTGTGGGGATTTTTTCTCAAGCCAGTCATGCAACACCGGCTGATCTCTTAGATAAAAAATATCGTCGTGAACGATACGCAATTCTTCGCCGATGAATTGACTGCTTACTTTGATCGTCTGCCGCTCTTCATCACAGATGAAGTCCAGCATTGATTTTTCTTGGGTTTTATAAACGCTCCAAAAGGCGGCGGCCAAGGCCAGCGTTAACACCAGCCATATTAGAATGAACTGGCGGATTACCGGCCAGTGTTGCTGATCAGTATTCGAGCTAAAAAACTTACCATTCATAGTGGCTACCACCATTTCAGTTTGTCGTTTTTAAGGTCACGCTAAATCAGTGCAAGGATTTTTTCGAACACTTGTACAAAAGTTATACTTTATTGAGTTTTATTGCAATCCTGGGTTTATGGATGACGCTTCAGCCATAAGAATTCAGTTGTACCAGTATAAATTGGGCATGTTTTTTATGCCCCATACGCATCAACTTAATGAAGTTTGAGAAAAAAGCGGTTCTCTGTAGAGGACACTTTCATAAACAGTATCTACACAACGGTAGCTCTGGGTAAAATAGTTTTCACATAATCCTCAGTCGCTTCAAAGATAGGCTCGACATGGTTCATGCGTTTCATTAGGGGGACAACCTTGGTACGAATACCCATTCCCCTATAATCGACATAACCGTAATCGCGCAACACTTCCATGATGAGAATATTTCTGGGTGAACGCTGTCCGGCAATCATTTTCTCAATCGTCATTGAGTTTTGCAGAGCGCCGGGACTGATAACTTCGAGCCTATCGGCATAAAGACCTACTTCAATATCCACAAAACGAGTCCAATCGCGATGCGCCAAAGCATTAACAACCACTTCGCGAATGGCATCAAGGGGATAAAGCCATTGTGTTTCTCTTCTAAAATTTTCATCGATAGCCGCAGCTTCCACCGAAACGAATGGGCTTATCTGTTCAACAAATCGCTCAATGATACCGCCATCAATCAAGCTTTTTCCTAAATTTGTAATATCCCATCGTCCCACAAGCGGACCATCCAATATCTCGTCAAATAATGCTTGGTATTCTTTTTCTTCGCCCGCAAAGGCAAAAACTCTTAACCCTGACTGCTTCAAATGGCGTCGCGGACTTTTTCCAAACAGAACCAAACCTGCAATCGAACAATAAACTTTATCTCCCGCCTCCGCTAAAAAACCCAAGCCCAATAGCCTCGACTCCCATTCGTCCCGGCTATTCGGCACTTCCGGATCTTTGATGATGTCCCTTAGGTAATTTTGCAACCTAACTTCATCAAGGCAGCTCATGTCCGTTTTGGGAACAGGCATGACTTCAGTGTGCAGCATTCCGCCCAATTCAAAAAGACGCATCTGCTGTTCTCGTGTAGCCCGAGGCGATGTGCTGCCTACGCGAATATAAATTGTTTCATCGCCGGCATGTCGCACAACGTAAGGTTTGGAAATACCTTGGGGAAAAGTGACGACAGCAACGGTATTATGGTCGTCAACCTTGACCTGCTCATAAAACGGCAAAATCATGGGATGGATTTTGTCTCGAAAAACATTCATCACCCATTCTTCCAGGTTGTCCTTTTGAATACCGGAGATGGAGCCGTCGTCTTCAACACCGAGAATCACCCTGCCCCCCTGAAAGTTCGCCAGGGCAACAACCTCTTTTGCCAACTGTTCAGGACGAATATCATCCCGTTTGAACTCCACCCCGGAATTTTCGCCGTTAGCGATAATCTCCAGCAATTCAGCTTTTAACATGGTTCACCTCAAAATCCATATTTGGCTTTGCGTTGATTGAAAGCCATTTTTCCGCCTTCAAGAATTTTCGCCGCTTTATCCCTGACGAGGGGAACATCTATTGCGCCTTGCGATTCCGCAGGCAGGTAAGCCTGAGCGTCTTGCACTTCGAAAACGCCGATCCATTCGGCATCGCCAAATACGGGAATATTGGCATTATGAGTGGCGAAGATAAATTGGCGGGCTATTTTTGCCGACCTTAACTCGGCCACGATACGGTCGGCGATAAAAGCATTGTCCAAGTTATCTTCCGGCTGATCCATCAGTAACGGATCAAGATTCTGAAGCAGCAATAGATGCAGAATGGCCGTACATTGTTGTCCCGTCGAAAGTTTATCCAAAGGCCTGAGATTTTCCGCGCCTTCATGCGCGGTATTCAGTTCAATAAGAATCGAATCCGGCAATGCCAATTCTTGTAATTGCAAAACCTGTTCGTTGGTCAGCCGGGACAAGGCATCTGCTGCGCTAGGAGGGATACCCCAATCGGAATTGCGCAAGGCATCAGCCCCTTGTCGCACCAATTCGGCTAATTTGACCGGCGAGAAATCCTCTGCCTCCTTTATCCAGGCGAGCCGTGCAGCGGCAACATTTTCGAGCTTGCATAACGAAAAGAATTGCAAAATCGGTTCGCGATCCGCTTCCGGTTTCACTGTTAATTTCAGTTTCCCGAAAAGCCGCTTGTTCAGGCGCTTCAATGAACGCTCAAATTGAGCTGACCGCTCAGCTCTTAGTGATGAGAGCTCAGCAAGCGTTGCTTCGCGTTGCAAATTAAGTTCCGTTACTACTTTTTTCCTATTCGCAACCAATACTTGTTTAGGGCGAATTTTTTCAATCTCTTTCAACAGGTTCTGGAACTCAACGCCTATTTGATTGCCGCTTTTGCCTTCAAAAGCGGGAAGTTCCCTGAAAGTTTTTTCCAAGGCAGTTTCTTCTTGCTCAATGCCGCTATTAAGCACCTTATCGCTTTCAGTTAATGCGGTTTTTACTTCGGCGTATTTCGTTTGCCATTGATTCAGCAACGCTTGTGCGTCGCGATGAAGCCCGTCTAAACTGCCACGCATCTTGCGCAGGGTTTCGGCATGAGGAAGATGGGCAATAGCGGTTTCACTGAGGAATACCGTATCCGGCAGGCTATCACGTACGGCTTGAAAGGCTTTATCGAGATTAGGGCCTTCTTCCTCTATGGCTCTTTTGCGCAGCCGCTTCTCCGTCTCGAGCAATGGAACGATTTTTAGTTTTTCTTCCAAACCCAATGTCTTAAATTGCCCTAGCTGTTCTTCAAGCTTCGGAAGCCGGGCCACTTCATCTTCTATCGAAGCGACATTGTCCTGTGCTTCAAGCAATTTCTTCCTATTTTCCGCCAACTTGCTTATCGTCTCGCGAATACGCGTCTCGCTATCGTGCTGACCGCTTTCAAGAAATCGGGTCAGCAGTAGTCGTTGGCTAGCTTTATCCTGAGCAATCTCATAAATTTCATTTTGTCCATAAACCTCAAGCCCAGGCAACAGATCGAATGGCGTAAATGCGGAAATATTGCCGTTTTCATCCTTTACGCTGGCACTTTCGCCATAACGCCGCGCAACAGTGAAACGCTTGCCGTTCATTTTTGAAGAGCGGATGACTAACTCGACACGTGCTTTAGATTTATTACCCAGATTTTCTTTAATAATTTCGTCGTGTTGTCTTTGTGCGTTCTTACCGATAGGCTTTAATTGCAGCGCATAGCGTATGCATTCAAGTAATGTCGATTTTCCGGTGCCTCGCCCGCCGATCACGGCATTCAGGTGTTCGGAAAACTCGATATGAACGCCATCCAGATAGCCGCCGGTGACTTTAAGGCTTTCGATACGGGAATAGTATTTCTCGGAGACATCGCTATTCAAACGTACCCGGGATTCCGGGTCTTGAAAAGCCAGCTTGAACGATTCAAAGCTGGGACGGGTCATTTTGATCAGGCAGGATGCTTTCGGATTAGCCAGGTCATCGGGTATTGCCACGTCTTTGGCATTGATGATGGCTATCGGCAGTTCTCTTTTATACTCAGGTTCGTTGTTTAACAGTATTTGACGGTAGCCATTGCACTGTTGGTTTTTTAACTCATCCAGTGTGCCGGGAATCTGTGCCGCTTTTAGTAATGAATTTTGCCAGACATGATTAAGTTTCCGATACAAAACGCCATTGTCATCAGTGCAATGAGCGGCAAAAGCAAATCCTTTGAAGTCTTCTTCAACCTTCTTAAGCAGCCGCTCGGCACTCAATTTTGACGGTTGGACGCCATTTTCAGAATCAAGCAGTTCAAGACCGCCCAGGTAACGGTTCAATTCTGAGGTGGTCGTATTTTCAGGGAAAAGGCATACAAAATGGGCCTTTTCACTGGAAGCAATCTCAAATCCAGGAAATACCAAAATACCATTCTCATTCATAATCTGGCGAATAGCATCAATGCTATCGACATTACCATGATCCGCTAAACCTATAACTTTAATGTCATTTTCTTTGGCGATATGCACGAGTTCCTGATTGTACTGTTCTTCAGTCATCCCATGCCCAGCACCGCGATAGGCAATATAGCCCACCGGATTTACCTGTAAAGCGCATTTCCAGAAACTGGCTTTGGTGTATTGCTCAGACATCAAATTTCCTAATATTAGTAACCTGAGTGTAGCTTATGCCAACACCCGTTAATTTTCATACATAATTTACTTCTTACTTTGCCACTCATTATTCTTGAAATATAGGTAACTATTCAGCATATAGAAAAATGGAACACGGATGACACGGATGACACGGATAGTACGGATTTACACGGATTTTTAGTCCTAACCCGGTTTTTTTTTACGCTTTTAATCGTGTTTATCCGTTTAATCCGTGTCATCCGTGTCATCCGTGTCATCCGTGTTCTATTGGGAATACGCTGAATAGATACGAAATATAAAGTGACGCATATCCTAACCTGGGGCATTCTACGGAACTGCAAGACAACATTCTCCCCGCCTGTTGTCTTGTCCAATCCGGGCGTTTCAAGGCGAATTATTTGTTCGTCATAGACATGGCCCACCGCGCATAGAATAAGATAGGGCATCGCAAAACCAATCACATAGGTGATTGATTATGAGGAATCGCCTACGAACGAGTTTACAACAATCCGTCCGGCTTGGGACTCACTCAATGGAATAACACCTTCCGCAATTCCCCTTGCTCCATGCCATAAACAACATCGACCAAGCCCAACCCCGCCTCGCGGTGAGTTACCATGATCACGGTTTTATCAATCGCAAAATCCGCCAACGCTTTGAATACATCGCGCTCGGTATCGCTATCCAAACCTTCGGTCGGCTCATCCAGCATCAATACCGGCGCATTTTTAAGATAAAGCCGCGCCAACGCGATACGCCGCGCTTCGCCTCCCGATACTTTTACGCCGCTCTCGCCGACCCAGGTATCAAGGCCTTCCGGTAAATAACCGATAAAGTTTTCCAATCCAGCGGCGTTAATCGCTGCATTCAATTCCGCTACGCTGGCATTCGGTTTGGCAATTAACAGATTTTCTTTAATCGTGGCCGCAAACAATTGGCTGCGCTGGGACAATACGCCGAAACAGCTCATTAATTCGTCGGCATCGAATTGCCCGATATTTTGTCCGGCCAGCAAAACGTTGCCCTGTTCAGGATCGTAATAACGCATTAGCAGCTGTAATAAGGTGGTCTTGCCCGAACCGCTGGGGCCGACAATGGCGATTTTGCTGCCTTGCGGAATAGCCAGGCTGATGTCTTTCAGCACCCTGCCCTGTTGATCCGGGTAGCGAAAGCTCACAGCGTTTAACTGCAAATCATAGCGTCTCGGCGGTGCTAATGGCTGATGCGGCTGGGTAATGGCCGGCGGCATTTCGGTAACCTGCCTGATACGCCGGGCGGCTTTTTGGGTTTTTCCGAGCATTTGCATGGCTTGCGGCAAGGGCATGACTAATTCAAAAGCCGCAAGCACGCAAAATACGACCACAGCCGAGTCCGGCCCCGATAGCAGGCCGTCTTTAAACGCAATCGCCGCAAGCACCAATGCCATTAATAATGTCACCTGCGACAGCAATAAACCGAATGCCGAAGAAACTGCCGATAAACGGTTATTTTGGCGTTGGGTGTTAATCATCAAATCGGAAAACTGCCCCAAAAAATCGCTAAACCGCCCATAAGCCTGATTGGCGATTAAATCCGCCAGCCCTTGAATCGTATCGAGCTGCCGAATCCGGAAATTTGCCGCCAATACGACGATTTCTTCCGCCCCGGCACGTCCCAAGCGATTGAAAACCCACGGCACCCACACCGAGGCAATGATCAGCATCAAACCGGTAGTCAAGCTGACGACCGGCGCATAAAAAGCCAAAAACACGGTAACGGCGGTCACGCCAATCGCCGCGACCACGGCAGGCGCCAGCAGCCGCAAATACAGCGCATCCAACGCGTCTATATCCGCCGTCATGCGTGACAGTAAATCGCCGCTACGTAGAGCCGACAAGCGCCCCGGAACCAACGGAATAAGCTGTTGGAAAAACCAGCTGCGTATTCCGGCCAGCACACGAAAAGTCGCCTCATGCGTCACGACCCGCTCGCCGTAGCGTCCTAAAGTGCGGGTGATCGCCAACGCGCGTATTTGCGCGGCGGGCAACATGAAATTAAAGGCCAACGTGTTGCCGTCAATAGCGATGAGTCCGGCTATCGCAGAAGCGCTGATAAACCAGCCTGACAGGGTTAATAACGCAATAGAAGCCAGCGCGGTCAGCAACGACAGGCTGATTCCGCCCGCTAACCAGACTTTATGCGGTTTGAATAATTTCAGGAAGAAGTATAAGTCTTTCATGATACAAGCCGTCCTTGCTGTAACGCTATGCGCCTATCCATTCGCCGAATCGCTTCCGGGTCATGGCTGGCAATGATCAGGGTTTTATCGGCAAACAGTTGATCGATCACATCCAACAGCAACGCTTTGTTAGCGGCATCGAGATTGGCAGTCGGCTCATCCAGCAAGACAATGTCGGCATTTTTTAAAAATGCCCGAGCCAATGCGATTCTTTGCACCTGACCGCCCGATAAGCCATAACCCCGCTCGCCGACTGAAGTCAGCAAGCCGTCCGGCAGTTGGTCGCTGAATTCAGTGACACCGGCCGCCTGTGCCGCATTAACAATGCGTTGTTCGGATGCATCGGGATCGGCCAGCGCGATGTTGTCTTTGATACTGCCGTGGAAAATGTAGGCGTTTTGGCCCACCCATGCAGTGGTTTTCGTCGCGTATTCACGATTAATGGTTTGGCCGTTAAGCAATACTTGGACTTCCGTTGCAGACTCAAAACCTAATAACAGGTTTAACAGCGTCGTTTTTCCCGCGCCGGACTCGCCGACCAGCGCAACTTTTTCCCCGGCAGCAATGTGCAGATTGATGTCGGTTAAGACCTGCCGCTTGCCGTACCATTTATTGATATTATTCAATTCGATCAGCGAATTGCCGTAGGATGCCGCTGAGGTTCGAAGCGCATCGTTCGCGATTGATGCGCCTCCTTCGTCGGCACATCCTACGGCATCTTGCTCCAGTATCGTTAAAATAGCGTCAGTCGCACCCAATGCCGCGGCCCGGTCATGATAATTAATCGCCAATTGCCTGAGCGGCATAAAGAACTCAGGCGCAAGCAGCAGAACAAACAACGCTTCACTTAAATCGATATGCTCAGCCGGGCCGAAATGAACCAGCCCCAACAAGCCCAGCCCGACGTACACAGCCACCAGGGCCACCGCAACCGCGCTAAAAAACTCCAGAATTGCCGATGATAAAAACGCGATGCGCAAGACCGCCATGGTTTTTTCCCGGAAACCATCGGCAATTTTGTTGATGTTGGCTAACTCTTGCTTGGCTTGGCCGAACAGTTTTAATGTCGTCAATCCTTGCAATCGATCCAAAAAATAACCGCTCATTCTCGCCATCGCCAAAAACTGGCTGCGATTTGCGGAAGCAGCGCCCATGCCGACCAAGGCCATAAAAACCGGCACCAGCGGCCCGGTCACTAAAAAGATCAAGCCGACTACCCAGTTGACCGGCATGACCACGATAATCATGATCAGCGGCAATACGCCGACTATCGTTTGTTGCGGCAGGTAACGCGAAAAATAGTTTTCCAGTGCGTCAACCTGTTCCAGCGTAACCGCCGCCAATTCGCCGCTTTGGCGTTGTTTGATCGCGGCGGGGCCCAGCGTTAAAAACTTGTCGAACAGTTGTCGTCTTACCGATGCCCTGACTTGCGCGCCGGCTTCAAATCCCCAGGTTTGATGCCAATAAACGCAGACGCTACGCAGGATGAAAACGGCTGCCAGCATTATGAACGGTGTGATTAACGCCGCCCACGGCAGTTTGTCGATAATGACGGCTTGCAGGATATAAGCCAGCGCTGCCGATTGGACAATCACGCCCAAACCGTTGGTGATGCCGGCAATCGCGGCCGATAAAATGGGTTTACGAACGGCTTTGCTTTGCTGTTTTAGCCAATCGGCACAAATTTTCTCTCGGGCCTTGTTTTTATCGAAATAGGCTTGATTGTCTGTTTCTGTCAGTTGCACGGGTTTCTGCCATTTGTTTTATTGAAAGCAAGCATAACATACTGGCTTTGCATCGTTCCCGCGCTCAAGCGCTCATCTTTATACGCAAGCCTCCGCGGGCTGTTGTTTAACCGAGCGTTAGGCGGGAAACACAGACCTTCCAGGTTTTAAAAACCTGGAAGGTCTAAAACGATAAAGACGCATACGACGTTGTTCTGCTTAAATATATTCAGGCGTTATATAATGATGATACTGCTCTAAAACTCAAGAGCGCGTGGATCGACTTCATTAGAAGCCTCATACAAACTAACCAAGGTTATTTCCATGAACAAGAAATTATTGACGATAGGTATAAGCTCAGTCCTTTTGACTGCTTGCGTCACCGATCCTTACACAGGACAATCCACCCTCGGCAACACGGCCATGGGCGGCGGATTGGGTGCGGCGGTCGGCGCCGGGGCGGGAACGCTGTTCGGCGGCAACGATCTTAAAAATGCCGGATTAGGCGCTTTAGCCGGCGGTCTCGTCGGCGCGGCTGTGGGAGCGTATATGGATCACCAACAACAAGAAATGCAACAATCGTTGCAAGGTACCGGTATCGAGGTGCAAAGAACAGCGGAAAACACCCTTAACCTGACTATGCCAAGCAATATTACGTTTGCGTTCGATTCGGCAAATTTAACAGCGCAAGCCCAAGGTGCTTTGGATTCGGTAGCGAAGGTGTTGAATCAATATCCCGATTCGACCATCAATGTAACCGGCCATACCGATGATAAAGGTACAGACAGTTATAACCAGGTCTTATCCGAACGGCGCGCAGCCAGTGTTGCCGGTTATTTGTCGCAACATGGCGTCAATCTTTCCCGTTTGACCCAGCAAGGCATGGGCGAGAAACTACCGAAAGTGCCTAATGTGAATGAAGCAAACCGGGCGCAGAATCGTAGGGTGGAATTGGCTATTATCGCCAACCAAAATGCCGGAGCGCAGCAAGGTTCTTCTCAACAACAGGGCTATCCTCAGCAACAAGGCTACCCACAACAGCAAGGTTATCCTCAACAACAAACCTATCCGCAACAGCAACAAGGTTACCCTCAACAACAAACTTATCCTCAGCAGCAACAGGGTTACCCTCAGCCGCCAACTTATCCGCAACAACAAGGTTATCCTCAACAGCAACCCTATCCGCAGCAACAACAATACTATTATCCACAATGACACTAAATCGCCCCGTTGTGCTTTCGTTTTCCGGCCATGACCCCAGCGGAGGCGCTGGGGTACAAGCGGATATTGAGACCTTGGTCAGCCATCGCTGCCATGCCGCCAGCGTTATCACCGCCTTAACCGAACAGGACACCTGGAATGTAAAAAAGCTCATCCCGCAAAGCCCGGAAGCCATTATCAGTCAGGCCAATACCGTGTTGAACGACCTGCCGGTCAAGGCTTTTAAAATCGGCTTGATCGGCCACCACGAAACCGCAGCCGCCATTCATACGGTATTAAAACAGCACCCGCATATTCCGGTTGTGCTGGATCCGGTACTGGCGGCAGGCGGCGGTGCTGAACTGTCAAACGATCGGCTGATCGCCACCATCATCGACTTGCTACTGCCCTGCACTACCGTATTAACGCCGAACAGCGAAGAGGCCCGCAAACTGGCGGGATTGGCCGACTTAAACGACTGCGGCTTGGCATTGCTGAAACAAGGCTGCGGCTATGTACTGATTACCGGCAGCCATGAAGATACACCCTCGGTCAGCAATCAGCTGTTCCACGACCGGCGCAGTTGGGAAACCTACACTTGGGACAGATTGCCGTTCAGCTATCACGGCTCCGGCTGCACGCTGGCTTCCAGTATTGCGGCATTGATGGCGCACGGCGTTGAGCCTTTGCAAGCCGTCACGGAAGCGCAGGAATACACCTGGAATTCATTAAATGCGGCTTACCAACCGGGCAAAGGCCAGCACATTCCCAATCGATTTTTCTGGGTGGATGAAGAATGATTAAATTCCCTACCAGCGGTCTTTATGCGATCACCCAAACCGCAAACAAATCCGCCGACATCATTATTAATGAAGTTGCGGCGGCGATTAAAGGCGGCGCGGTCGTCGTGCAATACCGCGACAAAAATCCGCTGGACGCACCCTTTCTTGCCCGTGAGCTGGTTAAAATCTGCCACCGACATAACGTGCCGTTACTGATCAATGATGACATCGAACTCGCGGCACTGGTAGGCGCCGACGGCGTCCACCTCGGCAAAGAAGACGGCGCGGTGGCTCAGGCACGAGAAAGATTAGGCAACGACGCGATTATCGGCGTTTCCTGCTACAACTTTGTCGAACAAGCCATCGCCGCCGAGGCGCAAGGTGCAACGTATGCGGCTTTCGGGCGATTCTTTCCGTCCTCGTCAAAACCGCTCGCAGCGCCGGCCCAAATTGAAACATTAAAGCAAGCAAAGCCGGCGCTGACTATCCCGATTGTTGCGATCGGCGGCATTCTGCCGGACAATGGCGCGCAGTTACTTACAGCCGGAGCCGATTTGTTGGCAGTGATCGGCGGGATATTCGACGTTCGGCCGGAACAGTCGGCACGGGCTTATCAGGCCTTGTTCAGCCGCTAAGGAACGTGCATGAAATAACTTGAGCAAATTTTATTTTTAAACCATGAAGAGCATGAAGGATTGAAGTCTTCATGTCCTTCATGCTCTTCATGGTGATTGTTTAAATTAATTTAAGCAGGTTCCTAAACGCTTTAAACCAAATCGGGAAAACATAAGCATGACCGACAGCCGTAGAGCATTTATCAAGAAGTCTATTGCATTCAGCAGTTATTCGATGATTACTGCCGACGGCTTGTTTGCCTCACCGCAAGCCAACGCGGAATGGTTAGCCGAGACCACATCGACCGACATACTGCAACAGACCTTAAGACGTTTGTTCAAAGACCGGAAAATCATCGAGTCCGATAAAATCGACATCCGGATCCCCAAAACAGCTGAAAATGGCGCGGCGGTCCCGATTACGGTCACCAGCAGCCTGAATAATGTTGAAAGCATCGCCATTCTGGTCGAAAAAAACCCGATACCTTTGGCCGCCAAATTTGAATTATCTCCGGACCTGGAGCCCGTTGTCTCTGCCCGCTTGAAAATAGCAGAATCGTCCGCCGTGGCCGTCATCGTGGAAACTAATGAGGGCTTTTACAGCGCCAGCGAAAAAGTCATCGTCACCCCTGGCGGCTGCGAGATTTAACATGTCGAGCATTAAAATCCGCACCAAACGCATGGATGGCAAGACGCAAATCAGGATGCTGATAGCTCACCCGATGGAACATGGACGTAATCGCGACGCGAAAACCAACGCACTGATTCCGGCGCATTTCATTCAGGCGTTAACGGTAGAACATAATAAAAACGTTATTATTACCGGCAACACAGGCGCCAATATTTCCAAAGACCCCTACTTTGCGTTTACGCTTAAAGGCGGCAATCCCGGCGATAAAATCACTATTAGCTGGGTCGATAACCTGGGCAATCAGGATACCCAGGATCATATTATTAGCTGATGTTGCGCATGCACATGATAAAAAAGCGCCATCCACAAAAAGCATGAAAATAGTTAAGGCACATCGTCCTCCACGCGCATCGCGATGTTAGACCTTCCAGGTTTTTAAAACCTGGAAGGTCTGCCTAACGCCAAGTAAGTAGCTGTCGAAATAACGATAGCATGGTGCTTTAAACGCCATGATAATACCCGCCCTTAGAGCCATGACCTGTCGGTACCGATACCGGCAACGCTTTCTGCGGCAATCTTTGATAAAGCGCCACTGGATTTCCATCCAGCACGGTAAGCGCCTGTTTTAATGCTTCCCGGTCAAACTCGGGTATATTTTGACTATCGGCTTTTTGAATAAGCTTCAACGCGACCTCTAATTTCTGCTCCAGCGTTGTTTCCTCGCCTTCCAAGTCCGGATGAGCTTCGATATAAAGCGTATTGTCCAACCATCCGACTTTGATCGGTTGTTTGACCATATACACCGGCGTACCTACCGGAACCGAGTTATACAAAGCTTCAATGTCTTCAGGATACATGCGCACGCAACCGTGCGTTATCTGCATGCCGATGCCGTAAATCTTGTCAATATCGGTGCCGTGTATCAGATAGCCGCCGGGAACGGCCAGATGCAGCATATAGGCGCCCAGGGGATTATGCGGCCCCGGCGGAACCACCGCAGGCAGCGGATCGCCATTCGCCGCATGTTCGCGTCTTATCGATTCGGGCGGATGCCATGACGGATCTTTAACTTTTTGCACAATGCTGGTCTTGCCCAAAGGCGTCTTCCAGTCTTGCCGGCCTATGCCATGCGCATAAGACATGACTTGCGGCGCCGATCCTTTCTGAACCGGCGGATAATAATACATCCGGTATTCGGCAATATTCAGGGTAATCCCTTCGTGCGGCGTATCAGGCAAAATCCGTCTGTTCGACAAACGAACTATTTCATCTTTCTTGATATGCCAGCGGTCGACGTCCGGATTCAAGCGCACTATTTCCGTTTGTCCCAAAAGAAAGCGCCTTGCTACATCCAGCAAAGTCTCATTTTGTTCCGCACGGGTTAAAGGCATATCGTCATGAAATTGAGTAATGACGCTATCGCTGCTGTTTTCCGGCAAGGTATAGGTCGTGGCATTGGCAATACCGCCGGTAGCGGACAATAAAATCGAACAAGCAAAGAGTGAACGAACTTTCATTACAATAATTTTCTCAGGTTTATTAACAGGAATTTAACGACAGACAATCTTTAAACAATTAACAGAACAACTCCCCACGCAATAAAAACGATACCCACCGCTTTGCAAATAAACTTGGATTGCAGAGGCATCGACTTCTCCAATATCACCAATAAAGTTATCAAAGCCATTCCCAGCAGGTTCATCACGCCGACGACAAACATAATCAGCATTTGCGCCCAACAACAACCGACACAATAGGCGCCGTGTTTCACGCCCATAGTCAATGCGCCAGACGCACCGTCCTGCCATTCATTTAATAAAAAGCCCATCGGTGTTTTGCAATGCACTAAACAGGCATTCTTTATCGGCATGAACTGGTAAAAGCCCGCCAAGAACAAAATACCGGCGGCCGATATTGAATTTTGGTTCTCCATCATCGGCGACACCCAAGCCAAACCATGCATTTGCCATTGCAGCAGCGTTAACGCGCTACTGAATAACAACCATACGCCCAAATAGGCCGAAATGAACAAGTAAGTCAATTGATAAGGCGCTTTGTTTTGCTGTTTGCAGACCCGGACAAACGCCAGGATCATCGGGATGGCGGAAGGCAGCATCATTGCCGCCATCATGACCGCCCACATAAAATAAACCAAAGCAAAATCGATCAAGCGCCATGCCGAGGGTTCCGAGGGCGGCATCCACATGCTCGACATCGGCTGGGAAGTCAGTTGCCGATACTGATAAAACAGATAGCCCCAGGCGGCAAAAATCCACGCCAAGACAATCGCTAAAATAGAAGCCTGCTCTTTAAACCAAGCTCTCATGGCCGATAAACGAATGCCGAGAAATAACCGTTACGCTTGGAAAACTGCCAGTTTTTATCGTAATCCCGATACTGATAGTTTTTCGATTGCGCAACCACCGCCGGATGGCTTGTTACCACGCACAACGGCGGATTGTTTATCGTTGCTTGTCCGCCTGTGATGCCTTGAATGCTTTCAATATCGGCTTGCGCTATGTCGGGAATAATCAGGCTTCGACTGTCGCCTTGCTGGCGATAGTCGATTTTTACTTTTTTTACGCCTAACACTTCGCCGACAAAACTCATCAGAATTGCCGGATGTCCGCCTTGCCGGCCGCTAAAGATTTGTACCAGCGCATCGAATTGGCTGTCATCGGCGTTCTCGTCGACATATAAGGCCGCTTGCCAGTTGCCGTCTTTCATATTTCCCGGCGCATAACATGCCATCGCAACATTCAAGCCGGCCAATGATTGGCCATTCAGATGCCCTTGCTCAATATGCCAAGCAACCAGCAGTTTACAATCGCCGTGTGTCGGCGCTTGCAGCCATACGCAGGGACAGGCGGTTTCGCAGTTACAGGTTTCAAAATAACTGCCTTGCAAAATCCAGTCTTTAGTTTCCGACATAGCTACCTCCTAAAACGGTTCTTTAAACGGTCTTAAATCCAGTTCATGCGTCCAGGCGCTGGGGTGTTGTTTGTGCATGGCCCAATAGGTTTCGGCGATGGCGTCCAGTTGCAGCAAGCCATCCTCGCCTTTGGCTTTGACATAGTCGGGAAATTGGTTCCTTGCCCGATCGCCGTCAATCACGCCATCGATAATGGTATGCACGACATGAATGCCTTGCGGCGAAAACTCCCTTGCCATACCTTGAGCCAACACCCTTAACCCGGCTTTGGCCGAAGCAAATGCGGTGAATGGCGGTTTTGCTCTTAAAGACGCTGTCGCTCCGGTAAAAAACAGCGTTCCTCTACCTTCATCCTTCATTGCGTTAATCGCTTCCTTGCCGAAGAAAAAAGCGCCCAGGCAATTTTGCTTCCAAAGCTCATAATAGGTTTTGGTATCCGTTTCCAGCAAAGGCGATGGCATATTGCTGTCTACATTGTAGGCGGCAATTTCGACACGATAGCCTTCCTGTATCGCCATCAGGAACAAGTGCGCGACATCGCGCTCAATCGTTGCATCGGCAATGACGATGCCGGCCGATCCGCCTTTTTGCCTGATTTTTTCCGCAACCTTTTGCAGCTTATATTCGCTTCGGCCGGCGATAAAAACATGCAGGCCTTTTTCGGCAAAAAAACAGGCTAATGAGGCGCCCAAACCTCGCTCCGGACCGACTCCTATGACGATAGCTGAACTTTTTTTTTCCATAATTACTTTCCTGAATTAAGCATCATTGAAGAAGACTAAGGAACATATTTAAGCAATCACCATGAAGAACACGAAGGACATGAAGACTTCTTCGTCCCTTCATGCCCTTCATGTTCTTCATGGTTTAAAAATAAAACGGGCTAAAAGCTAAAAAGTTGGAGTGCCCTTTACCTTTTTAGCTTTCCTCATCCGTGTTCCATTACTTCCTGCCAAATATCAGCGAGAAATTATTAGCAGGCATATCGATCCGCTCTTTTAATTCCAAGCCGTGATTTTCCGCAGCCTTTTTCAGGTCCGCGACATCTTTCAAGCCCCATTCCGAAACGCCTGCCGAACTCAACGTTTCATGAAACTCTTTGTTGGAATCGGTGGTGAATGTGCCTTCCACCTGAAACGGGCCGTAAATCAGCAAAAAACCATCATCGGTCAGTAAATGTGCCGCGCATTTCATCATGCCGTCGGCAATTGAAATGGGCGCTACCTGAAAAATATTGATACAAAAAATAGCTTTGAATGACTGGAAACTTCCGGCATTAAACCAGGTTTCAGGATCGGTTAAATCCAGGTGAACGGGATCGGCAATATTATCGTTGTTGTGATCGATGGACAGTTTCTTGATGTTATCGAAAACCTCCTTGTCCTTATCGGAAGGATGGAAATGCAAATGCTCGAAATGCGGCGCAAAATAATTAATATGCATGCCGCTGCCGCTGGCGAGTTCCAAAACATTGCCCGGATCTTTAGGCAGCTTTTCTTTTAAGACGCCTAAAAGCGGTTCGCGATTGCGGTTTCCGGCCCAGGCAACATACTCGCTTAATGGATGCGGATCTAAAGGTGGTTTATCTTGGCTCATTATTAACTCCTCGTTTAGTTGTTTTAGTTACATCTTCACTTGAAGCAAATGCCGTGCCAGCCATTAATAAAAATATTTACTTTTAATAACAGTAACTTAAATTTTAGCTTTACCCGCAAAGCGAAGTCGTGCTTCAATCATAGAAAACCAACTTCACAAATCATTATGAACAATCACTCCCTTTCCGATTTAACGCCGGTTTTTTTCCTGCAAACTTTCATCCTTGAGCTGATGCATGCGAGCGAGCAACAAGGACAAAAACATTGCGAGCAATTGATCGAGCATATCGCCAAAACTGCCGGATGTTTTTTTGAGCAAACTTATCGGGAACAAATCCATAACACCGAATTGCTCGATAAAGAAAGCTACACCGAACTGATCCTCGGCCTTAAAAACAATATCGGCGGTAAATTTTCCCTGGTTTCCAGCAATCGGGATTGCATTACCGTTACCAACGGCCGCTGTCCTTTCGGTGATCGGGTTACCAATTTTCCCGAACTGTGCAGGATGACATCCAGCGTCTTTGGCGGCATTGCCGCCAGGAATTTCGGTTACGCCAAAGTCGAAATCAAGAAAAGCATTGCCCGCCACGACGGCCTTTGCGAAGTTTGCGTGTATACCAACCCGAACGCGGCAAAAGACCGTCCGGGCATGGAATACACCGACACTACGCCGGTCAAGGAAATGCAGGATATTAACGAGTTGCACTCGCGCATTGAACAAAGCATGCAGCAGATTTGGCGGCAACAAAGCAATCAGCCCGCTAAAAAACATCAGCCTCCGGCGATCATTGCCAAATCGCCAACCATGCAGAAAATATTGCAAGCCATCGAAGTGATTGCACCGACATTGGCCACAGTGCTGATTCAGGGCCAAACCGGCGTCGGCAAGGAACTGATTGCGCGCGCGATACATGCAATGAGCGACCGTTGCGATAAACCTTTTATCCCGATCAATTGCGGCGCGATTCCCGAAAGCCTGATTGAAAGCGCGCTGTTCGGGCATGAAAAAGGCGCGTTTACCGGCGCTATCGAAGTCCATCAAGGCTATTTCGAAAGAGCCGAGGGCGGAACCTTGTTCCTGGATGAAGTCGACTCATTGTCTCCTGCCGCGCAAACCCGCTTGCTTCGCGTACTGCAAGAAGGCGAACTGGAACGGGTCGGCGGCAAACAAACCCTGTCGGTTGACTTGAGAATAATCTCCGCAACCAATAACAACCTGGAAGAACTGGTTAGCCGGGACCTGTTCCGCAATGACCTGTATTACCGGATTAACGTGGTCCGCTTAAGCATTCCGCCGCTGGCCGAACGCCCGGAAGACTTGCCTTATCTGGTGCAATTGATTGTGCAGCGCTTGAGCAAGAAATATAACAAAGAAGTCGAATCGGTCAGCCGTGAAGTGATGCAGAAAATCCGCGCTTATCCATGGCCGGGCAATGTCCGCGAATTGGAAAACATCCTTGAGCGCAGCATTTTATTTGCGACCGGCAAGGAAATGACCGAGCTGGATTTGCCGCTTCCAGCCGCAACAAAAAATATTGAGCAATGGAAAGATATTAAAGAACAAGCGCTTGCCAAGGCCGAGCAGGCGTTTCTTGAAAGCGCGTTAAAACAGCACCAAGGCGATGTGAAGAAAGTCGCGGAAGAAATGGAAATTACGTCGAGGGCTGTTTATACCAAATTGAAAAAGTATGGGATTAATTTGGCGGAGTATCGTGGAGTTTAACCGGCTGGTTTTCTGCTCACATCTAAAGCATCATCGAAGGTGGGCAAACGCTAAAGCTCTGCCCACCTTACACTGCTTAACCGTAGCTCATAGCTGGCATTATTATTCGTCCTCCAGAATCAGCACCTGTTCCAGAATCTTGCGTTCCTCCTGATTAAGATCCAAGAGAATGCCGCGATCCTTGCCGCCGGATTTGAGAAAATCAATGCCGGTGCGGAAGATGCGCAAAGGCAGCCGGAAAGCCTCTATATTCCGCCCCGCCTCTTCCCAAGCCGTGGCCCAGAGTTCCAGGTTATCCGAAGCTGGTAATCCTTCTTCGGCGCGATACAGTAAACCCAAATGCCGGGTTAGCGCCTCGCCCAATTGGGGGACGGCGTTGTGCTTTTGGTAAATTTGAGCCAATTCAAGAGTTCGTTCCCGTCGAATGCCGGGTGTCAGGGAGCTTTGGAAAAAGGCAACGATGATGTCCGTTGAATCGCTGATATAGCTTGGCTCTCCTGCTCTGCCTTTCTCCAATCCCTCGCTAAGCGTGGTGATTGCAGTATCCCAATGTCCAGTAGCAATATGAATTTCAGCAAGGGCAAAATGCGCATCGACACGCAATTCAACCGGCGCATCCGCCAAGCGAATAAGTGCATCGAAATCCTGTTCGGCGTGCGCCGTATCATCCATCTGCCAATAGGTTAAGCCTCGGATATAAAGTGCTTTTGCGACATCCTCGACAGCCGCGCCCAAAAAGCCGATGATAGTGCTCAAGTCAGCGATTTTTTTCTCGGTGTCGCCAAGCTTACCGTGGATGTCCCCCCGCTCGAAAAACGCCTTTACAACAACTACTATAGGTGCGCCCGGTAAATCGATGGCTGCGTTGCAGTCGGTCACTGCCTTCTCGGTGTCATTGCGCCGTCTATGAGCCGAACCTCTAAAGAGAAAAGCGCTAGCAACAACCTCCACAGGTGCATCCGGCAGGTCGATGATGGCACTGTAATCGGCAATTTCATTATCGGCATCACCAAGCCTCCAGTAAATTACTCCCCGCAGGAGAAGCGCTGCTGCAACATCTCCGGCAGGCGCGTCCGGCAAGCCGATGACAGTGCTGTAATCGGCGATTACCTTATCAAGGTCGCCCAACTGACCATGAGCGAGGCCCCGATTAATAAAAGCCTGAGCGATCCGTTCAACCGGCACATCAGGTTGATCGATGATGGCGCTAAAGTCTGAGACCACCTTCTCAAACTCGCCTAACTGTTCATAAGCTGAACCCCGATTGAAATACGCTCTTGCAAGGTGATAAACGGGTATACCCGTCAAACCGATAACGGCGCTGTAATCTTCGATAGCTTTTATGAAATCGCCTAGATCTTTGTAGGAAAGCCCTCGTATATTGAGCGCCTCTGCAATGATATCAACGGGAACGTCCGGTATTTTCAATAGCGAATCAATTGCTTTAATCGCCAATTCAAGTCCGCCTTGCTTACGGTGTATCTCAGCGCTTATCCAGCAAGCTAAGGCTCTAACATGGCTAGGTTGCTCCTCCAGTTTAGAGTCAATCTCGTCTAGGAGGTTCAATGCCAGATCGTCATTCCCTTTTATCCATTCTCCATAAGCCAGGGCCAATTCTTCCGATTCTTGGACTAAGGACTCGATAATCCCAACTTCATCCGCTTGCTCTTTACCCAATTCGCGGCGAAAATCTTCCACCAACAGTTGCACCCGCAGATTGCCTTGCATCGAATTTTTCTCAATTGCCGCTTGCAGATAGGCGCGGGACAGACTGCCGTCGCCGCACCCTTGCAAGCGGGTCGAAAGATCGGGAGCGTCGTACCAAACCCGCAGAAAATCCACCAGCAAGCGCATAGGTTCGGTGGATTGGTTCTCCTTTACTTCCACACAGATTCGCATCAACGGCTCGGCAATTTCATAGAGAGATTCGCGTCCCCGCTGTGAGGACAGGACATAGCCTTTATCACGCAGATCCTTGAGCTGGCTGGAAATAGTCTGTTGGGAGGCAAAAAGTCGTCTGGCTAATTCTTTGACCGGAATGGGCCGTTCTCGGGAACACAGATACTCGACAATCTTGCGCTGCTGAGCCGGAAGCCAGCGGATGCGCTCCTGATAATAGGGTGTCATTTCATCAATCATCTTGGAGAAAGGCCCTACCAAGGCATCGATATTATCGCGACTGATAAATTGAGACAGGACAATGTAAATCCGATGGTTGCCGCCAGATAGGTGATGTAATGCCCGGATGCGGGAGCGGCCGGTTGGACTGCGCAGAAAGGCGGCCGCCTCAGGCTGCTTGTTCATGACTGCGATTTTGCCGAGCAATTCAGCGGCCTGTTCGACTGAGAGCATCTCAAGCGGTTCAGTCTGGAAAAAGCCGAAAAAGACGCTGTTGCGCTTGGCAATGTCGTCCACCAGCCGCTGCGCGGTGGCAACGATAGTCAGTACAGGATGCTCCTGAATAAAGGCCCGCAGCCGTTGTTGGCCGGGCTCGCCTAGCCCTTCGAACAGCGCATCCAGATTTTCCACCGCCACTAACAGCGTTCGATTCTTCAATTGTTGCAGCAGTAAGTCCGCTAGCCAGCGCTCGGCTGTATCCATGTCCAGATCGTAAATCGGCTCCAAGGAGGTCTCGCTGTAGTCGCCAGGGTAGCGTTTGAACAAGGCCAGATAAATCCGGCGCAAGAATTCAAGCAAAGTAGTGCTGGTCTCATCCTCATTAAGCCATGCGATATGTAGACGATCCTTGAGCTCAAAATCCTGCCCGAGACGATGAACCAACAGCGTGACTAAATGGGTCTTGCCGGTGCCGCGAGGTCCGACAAACAGCAAATGATGTTTGTTGCCGGTAGTGGCGCTCTCGCGAACCCGCTCTACAGCGTCGGCCAGCATGGCTTGGCGCTGTACGAAGATGGATTCTAGGTCTTCCGGCGCAGTGCGGCTAGGCGTAAAAACGGAAAGAAAAGCCTGATCATTCATTTTGGGAGTCTCTCAAAGTCCACGGGACAAAATCCACCAGCGTTTTAGCAACGGAAACCGGAATTGATAATAGCCCTCGGCATCCCGAGAGAGGTAATGATCCTGCTCGACGAACTTGAGCAGTTTCAACAGCCGTTCCCGATCCCGCTCGGATAGTATGCCCATACCCTTTAACTCATTCAGCAGATCGCCAAAGGAAACCGGTTCGGATCGCACCGCAACGCCATCAAGAATTCCAAGCACGACAGCTTCGTCATCAGCTCCGTAGTAAATCGGAACTCGTGTACGATAATGATTCAGCTCCCAAGGATCATTGGCGTCTAACAATTGATGATTCAATACTCGCTGAACTGTATCCGCTGTGGCCTCTTTCCCGGACAGTTTGAGCGCTTTAACGATGTGATGGATGTAAAAAGGAAAGCAGTCTGACGCTTGGGCGATAGCATTAACAACCGCTTCGGGATGCTCTGTAGGAATGTTTTCGCCGATAAGCAATTTCTCGATTAGCTCATGGGCGGATGTCGGCTCCAAGGGCTGAACCTCAAAAGAAAAAGTGTCGTTCAACGGCGAGTTGGCGTAACCCTGCCGCTTAAGACTATGGATAACATGATGGAAGCCAATGGAGCCAGTGAGGATCATCCGCAAGCCTTTGTCGCCCAGATCCTGGCGGAGCGCACGAAGGGTATCAAGTACTTCCATAGCTACTGATTCGCCCTCACGTTCAGTGATACTCGCCAGCATGTAAGGCACTTCATCCCATAAGAACAGGATACGTTGTCCGTGCTTTGCCTGTCCTTCTACCAAATCTTCTACAGCCTTGGTGAGCAGTTCTTTCCAAGGTGTTTCGCCAGTAAATTCAGGCAGTTTGAATACACCGCCAATCTCGGTTCCACCAATAGCTTTCAGAAAGTCCTGGGCTCGACGCACTGACCGTTGCCCCTTTGAAAGAAGCCGGTCGACTTCATGATAAACGGCAAGCGCAAAATCCAAGGCCGTATGGCACTTCTCTAAATCCTGAAAGACCGTAACCCAGCCGCTACGGGGCTCAGCATAGAGCTTCCTGATGATCGTCGTTTTGCCGATGCGCCGCTCGGCATTTATACGGATAGACTGTTGGTCAATCGTATCCCAAAGATGTTCTATAACTCCGTCACGACCGACGACTTCGCTCAGATCGATTTGACCGCCTGGATTTGCTTTCATTCTTGCACCAATTACATAAAATACAATGTATATCTTATGCGTTAATAAAATCGTACGTCAATAACAACTTACTTTATTTGGTGCATTTTTTAAATCGTTTTTAAAAGTGAGCGAATAATAAACCGATTACTCGCCTTGTCGGCCGCTTCACTCAAAAAAACCATACAAATACATCACCTCATCCTCGCCTTCCAAGATGAACTTTACGTCGTCATCGGAAATCTCGACATCCAACGGATAAGGCTCGTCGGCATCGCCAAAATAGTCGGACTTTATATCAAACTCGTCACCGTCGTTTTTGACCAGGACGACCGAATAAATATCTTTGTCTTCGCTTTGATCGATATTTCTCAAGGCAAAACTGATGCTATTGCCATCGGGCGCAACGACGGGGCTTTGCTCTGTTTGCTCATATTCGCAAACGACATCCTCGTCTTCCATGAACACATAAGTCATCGAAAAGTGCTTTAAACGGTTAAAGTCGACAGTCATCACATCACTCCCAGCATGTTATCCAGCGCTTTTTTCGCAAACTTGGCGACATCTTCAGGCACTGAAATCCGGTTAACAACGTGTCCTTCAACCAGATTTTCCAGCACCCAGAGCAAATGCTGCGGATCGGTTCTAAACATCGTCGAGCACATGCACAGCGTCGGCGACATGAAATGCACGTTTTTGCCCTGCACCTTGCATTCTTCATGCAAGCGGTTGACCAAATTCAATTCCGTCGCAACCAGCCAGCGGGTATTCGGTTCGGCTTCGCGGACGGTTTTTAAAATATATTCGGTAGAACCGATATATTCCGATTTTTGACAGACTTCAAACGACGCTTCCGGGTGCGAAATGACTTTGGTTTCAGGGAAACGTTTAAGAAAATCGTCAATATGCTCCGGTTTGAACACTTGATGCACGGAGCAATAGCCATTCCAGAGAATGATTTTGGCATTGCGGATTTGCTGCTCGGTCAAGCCGCCCATCGGCTTGGTGAAATCCCAGGTCACCATCTGCTCCAACGGAATGCCCATCCGGTAACCGGTATTGCGGCCTAAATGCTGGTCGGGAAAAAACAGCACTTTCGATTTTGTAGCGAAACTCCATTCCAATATTTTTTGCGCATTGGACGAGGTGCAGACGATGCCGTCATGCTGGCCGCAAAAGGATTTAAGATCGGCTGCCGAATTGATGTACGTCACCGGAGTCACTTCGGCTTCGACATCGATCACTTGCGCCAATTCATCCCAGCATTTTTGCACTTTGATCAGGTTAGCCATATCGGCCATCGAACAACCGGCCGCCATGTCCGGCAGGATTGAGATCTGCTCGGGACGGGACAATATATCCGCGACTTCGGCCATGAAATGCACGCCGCAAAAGACGATGTATTCGGCGTCGGACTGCGCGGCATTACGGGACAGTTTTAACGAGTCGCCGGTAAAATCGGCATGTTTGAACACTTCATCGCGCTGATAATGATGGCCGAGCACGACGCAGCGGCTGCCAAGCTTGGCTTTGGCGGCGACAATCCGGGCATCGCATTCCTCATCGCTGAGCAAGGCGTAATCTTGAATGGGAAATGGGGTATTGGTCATAAATAATGCTCCTCTAGGGAGAAAATTTCGGGAGGTTTTTAAAGGTCGACTAAAGCTATCACCACGAAGGCACGAAGAGCGCGAAGTTTTATTTACAGGCGGCGGAACGGGGGTTACTTCCCGCTCCTAACATTGCTACGATGCCTGAACCACATAGCTCCTTAAACCAACGTGTCGTCGAAAGAGGGCTTATACGGCTAGAGTTGGCTTAAGTTGGCGTATCGGAAGCAAACTTTTCACCTACATATTTATGAATAACATTCATGTATTCTTTGCCGGTTTTGGATAGCTTTTTCACAACTACGTTAAGAATACTCAAGACTTTTACTAAGACCAGTTCATCAATACCGGCTAAATCCTTGCCTATAGCCGCATCGACAAAATTGAATCCTGCCAATAAAAATGGGCTATCGCAGTTTATTTCAGTGTCTTTAAAATGATATTTATCAATCAGTAGCTCAAGGATTTTGCTCGCATCGGCATCCTTTAGCGTCTTGTTGTTTTCAATGTCGTAAGCGTAAAAAGCGCCTTCAATGGCATCGCTATATCCCATCAATTCAGCACTTTCGTGTATTTGATTGGTGGTAAAAGACGGTACTTCGTTATATTTCCGTTTCGGTTTTTGATAGTACGAGCAATTTAAACAGGAGTCTTCTTTGCGGATAGTTCCGCAACACAAGCTGCACACTAATCCATTAGCGATGACGCACTGTCTTTTCCCTTTTCTTGAATCACATACTGGGCATTTAGCCATATCTGCTTTCTCTGTAAATATTTGTTCCTGCCAAACCGGACAACATGCCGGAGGGCAGTCTATAAAAGCATCTCACCACGAACGACTGCATGGATGCAGGAGGTAGGTAGAAAACTGCTCCCTGCATTTTCTGCATTCGCCACATCCCTGTGGCTTAGCAATGCAGGAGCAATTGCCGAGACACGAAGAGCACGAAAATAAAAACTTGATGATCGTTCCCACGCTCCGGCGTGGGAATGCAGTTCGCAACGCTCCAGCGTTGCAAAACACCGTCTTGTCGACAAAAAACACCTAGATCCGCACAAGTTCCGAGACGCTGGAGCGTCTATCCTGCATTCCCACGCCGGAGCGTGGGAACGATAAAAACTTCGTGTTCTTCGTATCTTCGTGGTGAATAAAAGCTTTTAGTCCTTAACTTTCTCTTTGCCCGCCGGTTTAATCAAGCGAATGCCCAACTCTTTCAGTTGTTCATCGGTGACAACTGCCGGTGCGCTGACCAACGGACAAGCCGCCGATTGCGTTTTAGGGAAAGCAATTACATCGCGGATAGAAGTCGATCCCGTCATCAGCATGACCAGACGATCAAGGCCGAACGCAAGACCGCCATGTGGAGGCGCGCCGTATTTCAATGCATCCAACAGGAAGCCGAATTTTTCCCTGGCTTCGTCTTCGCCTATGCCTAAAATTTCCAGCACGGTTTGCTGCATCGCACTGCGATTGATACGAATCGAGCCGCCACCGACTTCGGTGCCGTTCAATACCAAATCGTAAGCGCGCGATAATGCCGCGCCCGGATTGGCGACCAGCTCTTCAACCGAGCAGCTTGGCGCGGTGAACGGGTGATGGATGGCGTTGTAACGGTTGGTTTTCTCATCCCAATCGAACATCGGGAAGTCGACGACCCAAACCGGCTTCCATTCGCCTTCCAACAGGTTCAAGTCATGACCCAACTTGACCCGCAATGCGCCCATCGCTTCATTAACAACGCTGGCTTTATCGGCGCCGAAGAAGATCAAATCGCCGTTTTGCGCGCCGGTTTTAGCCAACACGCTGTCCCAAACCTCGGCAGGGGCGAATTTAACGATAGGCGATTGCAAGCCGTCGACACCGGCGGCCAAGTCGTTGACTTTGATATAAGCCAAGCCTCTTGCGCCGTAAATGCTGACATATTTGGTCAATGCATCGATGTCTTTGCGGCTTAACTCGCCGCCATTCGGTACGCGCATCGCAACGACGCGGCCTTTCGGGTCGTTGGCAGGTGCCGAGAAGACTTGGAAATCGACCTCTTTCATGTCCTCGGCAATATCGACCAATTCCAATGGAATCCGCAAATCGGGACGATCGATACCGTAGCGCGATATGGCTTCCTGATGGGTCATGCGCGGGAATTTGTCGCCCAGGTTCACGCCGATCACTTTAATGAACAACTGGCGGATCATTTCCTCCATCACATGCATGATTTCGTTTTCATCCATGAACGAAGTTTCGATATCGAGCTGGGTGAATTCAGGCTGACGGTCGGCACGTAAATCTTCGTCGCGGAAACAACGCACAACTTGATAATAGCGATCCATGCCCGCGACCATCAATATCTGCTTATACAATTGCGGCGATTGCGGCAGCGCAAAAAACGAATTTTCGTGGGTGCGGCTCGGTACGATGTAATCGCGAGCGCCTTCGGGAGTCGCTTTAGTCAGATACGGTGTTTCGATCTCGAAAAATTCGTTGTCATCGAGGAAGTTTCTTAACACCCGCGTCACATCGCGGCGTACTTTCATCTTTTCCTGCATTTCGGTACGACGCAAATCGATATAACGATAGCGCAAACGCAGTTCCTCGTTGACTTCGATCTCGCTTTCGACCGGGAACGGCGGGGTTTCCGACTCGTTCAGTACGATGATGTTTTTAGCCAGTATCTCAATCGCGCCGGAATGCATATTGGCGTTAACGGTACCGGCGGGACGGTCGCGGACCAGTCCGGTAATTTGTAATACATATTCACTGCGGACGCTTTCAGCGGTGGCGAAGGTTTCAGCCACGTCGGGATCGACTACGACTTGCACCAACCCGGCGCGGTCTCTCAGATCGATAAAAATAACGCCGCCGTGATCCCTGCGTCTATGTACCCAACCGCAGATTGAAACCGTTTCGCCTAGCTGTTGTGTGTTTAATTCTCCGCACTTGTGAGTACGCATAAATTTTCCTGTTGATTTAAAAAGGTTGTTTAAAGTTGAGATTCAAGGCAACAGCACAAGCTAAAAACTTAAGCGTTACCTTGACCTTTATAATTAATGGGCTTTAGTACAGCCGCCGCCTGGGCAACCGCCGGATGACGATGCGGAACTCGAACAACTCGCCTCACCCGCTACATTCTTCTTGGCGCCGCTCTTAAAATCGGTTTCATACCAGCCGCTGCCTTTTAACCTGAATCCCGCCGCGGAAATCTTTTTCATTAATTCCGGCTTGCTACAGGCTGGACAGACGACTAAGGGCTCAGCGCTGAGTTTTTGTAAAGCTTCATGCTCATGACCGCATGATTGACATTGGTACTCGTATATTGGCATTTACCGCTCCGATAACAAAAATAATAACCACGATAAGTGCTGCGTTTAGTTTTTCAAGGCACTTACTATAAAATAGCCGCCTATTTTACCGAATTTACCTCTAATAATGAAAACATTAACCATCGCAAGACCGGATGACCTGCATTTACATGTCAGAAACGGCGCGGTTTTAAAAACCGTTTTGCCGCATACCGCCCGGCAATTTGCCCGCGCGATCATCATGCCCAACCTGAAACCGCCGGTTACGACGGTGGCTCAGGCCTTGGCTTATCGGGAAGAAATCCTGCAAGCGCTTCCTGCCGGCCTGGATTTTACGCCGCTGATGACGCTTTACCTGACCGCTTCGACAACGGTTGATGAAATCAAAAAAGCCGCCGAATGCGAGCATATTCATGCGTTTAAGCTTTATCCGGCCGGAGCCACGACCAATTCCGATTCCGGCGTTGCCGACATCAAGGCTGTTTATCCGTTATTCGCGGCGATGGAACAACACGACCTGCCGTTGCTGGTTCACGGCGAAGTGACTGACGATGCTTGCGATATTTTCGACCGTGAGCGGGTTTTTGTTGACAGCTATTTAACCGATGTCGTCAAAAATTTTCCCGGTTTGCGCATCGTGGTCGAGCACGTCACCACAACCGAAGCCGTGCAGTTTGTGCAAGACTCCGGCACTAACATTGCCGCAACCATCACCCCGCAACATTTGCTGTTTAACCGCAATGCGATTCTGGCGGGCGGCATCAGGCCGCACCATTACTGCCTGCCGATTATCAAGCGCGAGTCGCATCGTCTGGCATTAGTCAAAGCCGCCACCAGCGGCAATCCGAAATTCTTTTTGGGTACGGACAGCGCGCCGCATTTAACCTCATTGAAGGAAACCGCCTGCGGATGCGCCGGTTGTTACAGCGCTCATGCGGCTTTGGAACTTTACGCGGAAGCATTTGAACGGGCCGATGCGTTGGATAAATTGGAAGCTTTCGCCAGCTTTTACGGCGCCGATTTTTACCGCTTGCCCAGAAATTCAGGCACGGTCACGCTGGAAAAAATCGCTTGGAAAGTGCCGTTTGCGTATGGTGAAAATGACTTGTCTATCACGCCGCTCAAGGCGAATGAAGAGTTGAGTTGGAAGTTACGACAATCTACTTGAAAATCATAGTAGGGCGTGCCGTGCGCGCCTTGTTTTCAGGTTGAGTGAAATTTAACGCTTCTCTCTGGCGCGCACGGCACGCCCTACTTTTTCAAGATTTCAGCCTTACATTAATACGGCTTAACCGGAGCCAAATTATTCTTGTTAAACTCCTCCTCATCATCAATATCCAGAATATCCTCGCCTTCCGGCATATTGCCGTCGTGAATCAAATATTCGCGCTGCTGAAAATAAGCGCTCTTAAAAAACGCATACCGATCTACCGCCGCTTCCGTTGCTATCTTTTCATTAGCCAGATTATCCGCCCGCAAGTCGATTGCATTCGCCCCAAACAGTCCGCCGCTGATAACGCCGCTATCGATATAACTGATCGGATTCATCGCCGCATCGCCGACCAGGCCGCCCACGCCGCGAGGTGAACTTGGCCCGAAAAACGGCAACACTAAATAAGGGCCGGTCGGAACGCCCCAAACACCCATCGTTTGGTCAAAATCTTCATGATGCTTGGGCAAATCAATCATCGCCCCGACATCGATAAAACCGGCAACGCCGGCGGTAGTATTGACCAGAAAACGCGCCCCATCCATGCCGGTTTGCGATATTTTGCACTGGAACAGATCATTGAGTGTGACGCCGATATCGTTAATATTGCTAAAAAAATTACTGATGCCGCGATCGACGAACGAAGGTGTTACCCACTGATAACCCTTGGCAACCGGCTTCATCAGATAATCGTCAAGTTTATCGTTAAAGGTCTGAACTCCCCTATTCCACTCTTCCAATGGATCCTGGGGATCTTTTGCGGTAGTGGCGCATCCTGCCAACAGTCCTAATAAAACAATATATCCGAACTGACTCAACAATTTTTTCTGCTGCATGACATTCTCTCCATAACGCTATTATTTTCATAATAGGGGAATTTTCGCGTAACATATCATAAAGCATCATATTTATTCTTTTATCATTTCGACACCTCTTGACATTACTCAAACAATGGATATTCCTGCAATTCCTATAGACAAACGTTTCCGTGGCTTTCTTCCGGTAGTCATCGACATAGAAACAGCCGGATTTAATCCCAAAAAAAATGCATTACTGGAAATTGCAGCCGTGATTGTCGAGTTTAACGGCAACGGCGATCTGGAAATTACCGAGCGCTACACCACACACGTTACCCCCTTTAAAAACTCGGAGCTGGACGAAGCTGCGCTCAAGTTTAACAAGATCGATCCGCACCACCCGTTTCGGATGGCTATTGAAGAGAAAGACGCGCTACACATGATGTTCAAACCGATTAAAGAAGCGGTCAAGCGTAACAATTGCACCCGAGCCATTCTGGTCGGCCACAATCCTGCTTTTGACATCAGCTTTTTAAATGCCGCAATTCACAGAACCCAAATAAAACGCAGTCCTTTTCATCCGTTCAGCACCTTTGATACTGCGACTTTAGGAGGATTGGTCTATCAACAGACCGTACTGGCGAAAATGGCTCAAGCAGCCGGATTGGATTGGGACAATGACAAAGCGCATTCAGCACTTTATGACGCCGAAAAGACGGCGGAACTGTTTTGCATGATCGTCAATCGATGGCGGTCATTAACCGCAATAAGTGATTGCCAAGAAAAAATATCCCATCAACAATCGGACATTTAAAAAAACAAGGTCCACGAAAGACACGAAAAGCACGAAAAATCCTGTAACTCAGTCCTTTAGTGTATTTTTTCGTGTCTTTCGTGCTTTTCGTGGACGATGCTTTTAATAAATTCATTACCTTTATAAATGCCTGAAAACCGGCTTATTCCGTAACACCTTGCATAAACCAATTATTAGCTATCCGGTTATGCAGATCGCCCAACTTGTTTTGCAAGCCATCAAGAATTTCCCGTAGTTGCGCCTGGGTCGTTTGCCGGGTATCGATGGCCTGCACGTAAGCTTCCAATTTCACGACATCTTCCGGCAACGCATCGCAATTCGGCAATGCATTGATGCAGCCGGCAATTTCAGCGATACAGCAGCTGACCGATCGAGGCAGGTTAACGTTCAGCAATAAAAAGTTAAGCACATCGTCGCCATTAACACTGCTCCTGACATGCTGCCGATACATTAATTGGGCGTTGAGCGCCTTTAAGATATTCACCCACAAAATAGTTTCGTATTGGCGCATTTCATCGCTACGCGAATCGGCCAGCAGCAAGGAAGCCAAATCCAGAATCCGGCTGGTCATGTCTGCGCGTTCGATATTCTTGCCCAAGCGGATAAATCGATACGGATGATTGTGGCTCATATAGCCCGACAATAGCCCGGTAAAGCGTTGGCAACCTTTCAGAATTTCATTGAGAAAGACAACGCGGTTGCTGCGGTTGTAGACCGAATCCCTATTATTTTTTACAAACAGATACATTTCATTGACCTGCTCCCAAGCTTCATCAGGCAATAAGTCCCTGGAAGTACGGATATTTTCCCTGGCCGCGCTTAAAGACGAAAACAAAGAGCCCGGAAAGCTTTCGTCGCTTAACAGGAACCGGGTAATGTTGTGTTCGTTGGGCATTTTATATTTTTCATAAAATTGCGGCTCCGAGGCATTGATGCGAATCAGCTGTTGCCAGCCCATTTCCACACCGTTAGGTAAATCCATCAATAAATTCATATGCACACTGACCAGTCCGGCGATATTTTCAGTGCGTTCAAGATAACGTGCCAGCCAATACAGGCGTTCTGCTGAACGGGATAACATTAGTTGCGCTCCATGTCGATGATCCAGGTATCTTTGCTGCCGCCGCCTTGCGAGGAATTAACCACCAACGAACCTTTTTTTAATGCTACGCGGGTTAAGCCGCCGGCAGTTACAAAAGTGTTTTCGCCCTGCAAGATAAACGGCCTTAAATCGATGTGCCTGGGTTCAAGCTTGCCATTGCACAAAGTCGGTGCAGTTGAGATCGACAAGGTCGGTTGGGCAATGTAGTTTCGGGGATTATCTTGGATAACTTTCCGAAACGCGGCTATTTCCTTGCCGGTTGCATGAGGCCCTACCAACATGCCGTATCCGCCGGACTCATTGGCGGGTTTGACCACCAGTTCCGGCAAATGCGCCAGCACATAGTCCAGATGCTCAGGGTTATCGCACAGGTAAGTTTGCACATTCGGCAAGATCGGTTCCTCGTTCAGGTAATAACGAATCATTTTCGGCACGTAGGCATAAACCACTTTGTCATCGGCAACACCCGCTCCCGGCGCATTAGCCAGCGACACATTGCCGGCTTTCCAGGCGCGCATTAAGCCCGGAACACCCAATGCCGAATCTTTTCGGAATACTTCAGGATCAATAAAATCATCGTCGATGCGCCGGTAAATCACATCGACTTTTTCCAGCCCTTCGATGGTGCGCATATAAACGCAATCATCGTCATTGACAACCAGATCGCCGCCTTCGACCAGTTGCGCGCCCATTTGCTGGGCCAGATAAGCATGTTCGAAATAAGCCGAGTTATAAATGCCCGGCGTTAGCACCACGATTTGCGGTTTGATGATATGCTCGGGCGCCAGCGAGGCCAACATATCCTGTAACCGGCTGGGGTAGTCGTCGATAGGCAGAATGTCTATGTTTTGCAATATCTCGGGAAATACGCGTTTGGTAATAACGCGGTTTTCCAACATATAGGAAACGCCGGAAGGTACCCGTAAATTATCTTCCAACACATACATAACGCCGTCTTTATCGCGAACCAAATCGGTGCCGCAGATGTTTGCCCACACGTTATGGCGAGGTTTCAGGCCGATACATTCTTTACGGAAGTTTTTCGAGCTATAGATAATGTCGGCGGGCATTTTGCCGTCTTTAATGAATGCTTGCTGATCGTAAACATCCGCTATAAAACAGTTCAAAGCGGTCAAGCGTTGCTTTAAACCTTTTTCTATCTTTCGCCATTCTGTCGAGCTGATGATGCGGGGAATAATATCGAACGGCCAGGCCCGGTCTATGTTGCCCTCATCGCTGTAGACCGTGAAACTGATCCCCATTTCTAAAATAGCCAATTCGGCAGCCATTTTGCGTTTATCAATATCGGTTTTATTCAGTGAATTTAGGTATTGGCATAAGCGGTAACTAATTTGTCTAGGTTGGAACTCCGAACACATCAGTTCATCGTAAGCAATATCGGTGTTGTAATTTTCCCAGATTGATTTCATGACATTTCATAAGGCTAGTTGGCTTTATGAAATAAGAGCATGATTTGTGCCATTTTAGATATGGTTTGGATTGTTTTGCGCTTGAAGGTTTAAGTCCTAAAGCATAGTGAACTGTTTATCTACTTTATCTCAAGTAAGCGACAAGCAATACGCGACAGTTTTAAGCAGGATAAGCACAACGGCGACTCAATGAGTCAGCTTAAAAAATCCTATTTTGGACTTTGTCCGCTTCATTATGGTGCAGCTTGAGCTTACCCAACCGACTTATAGCCGTATCATTCAGGATGTCGCCAAACCAACTTCCGCTTAGGATTCCGGCGCTCTGCGCACGCAGACCTTCCAGGTTTTAAAAACCTGGAAGGTCTAACGAGCAAGGTTCTGAACAGACGGGCCGTTTCAAATGGAGCAACACGCCCTGCCCGGCTACACTCCGGACAGGATGCGGCTTAATCACTTATGGTATGACACTTGCTTTACTTTTGGAGATAAAACTTGTAAAGGACCCACTATGCCAGCTATTAGCCACTCTTTATCGTTTCCTGTTCAGGGTGACAAAGAAAACTCAGCGTTCTTTAATGATTACCTGGGCAAGTTGCTTGAAGAGCGCGACAGCTTGAACTTAAGCAACATGATTCATGAAATCGATGCGATGATGCTGACAGTCGAACCCGGAAGATCGATTGAATATATCGAGGAACTCTGCCTGATGTCGCCTTACCATTATCTGGTCACACTGGAAAGCGAATCGCATTGGACTCATGTTTTGCGCATCGATATGACAGCCCCGGATTTGATTATTCGTGAAGTAAAAAACGATGATACCAAAGGCATTTTTCGCAGCCTGAACGAAGTTTTCCCGATTGGCTCAAGCAAACCGCACAGCCGCTACATGGGCGAAGTTTTGCGGGTAAGCAACCGGCATGAAGTGGTTAAGTTGCAACAGCGCCGCGGCTTCCTGTTTTTCTCCCAGGACGACATTCGCAAGCTGGAGCTGCCGGGCAACCTGGCTATCACCAAGCCTTCCCCCTACACTCATAACATCGTCGCCTATTTGGAACGGGAACCCGAAGAGCCGCGGGTTTATGCGTTGGGCGTCAGCAGTATCCGTAGCGATGCCCAACAAGCTTGCGAAAACGCAAAGCAACGGCAAAAAGCATTGGGCATAGACGACCTGATTCTACCGGTGGATCATCTGGCGACGCGTATTTACAGCCAAAACCGGGAAGTCGCGATTTTAGAGTGGCTGTCGTTGTCCAGTTATTACTACTGGGGTTCGTTTGACATAGTCGACCAGAACTCATCGACCAATGTTACCAAGAGCATCCATTATGCCGATGAGCTACATAGCCCTGCCAAAGTGTTTACCGCCAACAACACGCCTTATTTTGTTAATCATTTTAAGATATTCCCTTCGCCGACCGAGAACTTTGTGCGCAATTACGGACCTCGTCTGCACCATATTGCACTGGCGGTCAAAGACGGCAATCGGCACGGTGTAGAAAATATCGACTTTGTCGTCGATGCGATTCGCGAGCAAGGCAAAAGCTTTTTGCTGGATGTCATCGGCTCCAAGGACGAAGGTTTAAAACAGATTTTTTCCAGCGCTTCCGAGCATTCGTCGTTGATTATCGAGTATGTGCAACGCTTTGGCGGCTTTCAGGGATTTTTTACTAAAGACAATGTCGCCGAACTGACCCATGCAGCGGGTGTCGAAGAGGAGTTGTTGCGGATGCAGAGTGAAGCGCAAAAACCTGTTCGGGTTTAATAGAAACACTGTCCACGAAAAGCACGAAAGCCACGAAAAAAAGCGCTATGTTCATCTTGTGTCCTCGGTCCCACGCGCCGCGTGGGAATGCAGTCAAGGCGCGCTGCGCCGCGAATCACGACCAGCGTCTGGCGCATACGGGACGCAGCGCGTCCTGCACTGCGTTCCCACGGAGCCCGTGGGAACGAGATATACAGCAATCCGGCTTTTTTCGTGCCTTTCGTGGACTTCGCTTTTAGAACTTTTTGTAACGCTAATACTTCGGCAATAGGAACGAAATCATGACCATTCGAGTAGCTGTCAACCACAAAACCGTATACAGCTTTGATAGACCGGTATCCCTGTCGCCGCATGTATTCAGGTTGCGCCCGGCGGTGCATAGCCGGACGCCGATCAAAGGCTACAGCTTGCGCATCGAGCCTGAAAACCACTTTATCAACTGGCAGCAGGACCCGTTCGGCAACCTGCTGGCGCGGGTGGTGTTTCCGGAAAAATGCACAAAACTCAGCGTCGAGGTTGAAGTCATCGCCGATATGACGGTCATCAATCCCTTCGATTTCTTTGTCGAAGATTACGCCGAGCACTATCCGTTCAAATACGATGCGTTATTGCTGAAAGAATTGCAGCCTTACCTGGAAATCACTGAGCAAGGCCCATTATTGAAGCAATGGCTGGCTGAGTTCGACCTAAGCAAACGCAATATCAACGACTTCCTGGTTGACGTGAATCGCACCGTTTTCCAGACGATCAGCTACAACATCCGGATGGAAGTCGGCATTCAAAGCTGCGAGGACACGCTGACCAAGCTCAGCGGTTCATGCCGGGATTCGGCCTGGTTATTGGTGCAAATATTCCGTCATTTGGGATTGGCGGCGCGCTTTGTGTCCGGTTACCTGGTGCAATTGACCGCCGACATCAAAGCGCTGGACGGCCCGTCCGGGCCGGAGCAGGATTTCACCGACCTGCATGCCTGGACTGAAGTTTACGTTCCGGGAGCCGGTTGGATAGGACTTGACCCGACCTCCGGTTTATTGGCCGGCGAAGGCCATATTCCGCTGGCCTGCACGCCCGATCCCGCCAGTGCCGCGCCGGTCACCGGCGGCACCGATAAATGCGAAGTGGCATTCGAATTCAGCAATACGGTCATGCGTTTGCACGAAGACCCGCGCGTCACCAAACCTTATACCGACGAGCAATGGCAGCGCATTGACGCGCTGGGCCAACAGGTCGACCGGCAATTGCTGGCTGACGATGTGCGTTTAACCATGGGCGGCGAACCGACCTTTGTCTCGGTTGACGACATGGAAGGCGCGGAGTGGAATGTCGACGCCGACGGCGCGCACAAACGCGAACTGGCCAATGCGCTGACCAAACGTTTACGCGATGAATTTGCCAAAGGCGCAATGCTGCATTACGGCCAAGGCAAATGGTATCCGGGCGAAGCGCTACCGCGATGGCAGTACGGCATTTTCTGGCGTAAAGACTGTACGCCGATTTGGCGCAATGCCGAATTGCTGGCCGACATTAATAAAGATTACGGCCATACGGTTGAACAGGCCGAATCATTTATCCAGCAAATGACATTGCGCTTAGGCCTGCAACCTCGCTATATCAAGACGGCTTTTGAAGACAGTTTTTACTATCTGTGGCAGGAAGGTTCGTTGCCGGAAAATATCGATCCGTTAAAAAGTAACTTAAAAGACTCGATTGAACGTAAAACTTTGGCGCAATTGCTGGATGCCGGTTTAGGCAAACCGGCAGGATTTACCTTGCCGATTAAATGGAACTGGACGAACCAAAAATGGCAAAGCGGCCCGTGGGATTTTCGCCGTGGGCAAATGTTCCTGATTCCCGGCAATTCGCCGATCGGTATGCGTTTGCCCTTAGGCAGCTTGCCTTGGATTGCACCGGATAAACGCGATACTCAGGAAGAACAAAGCCTGTTTCAGGAACTACCGGAACTTGGCGATTATTACGGCGAGGTCTCGCGCCGTTACAGCCATATCGAGAAAAAACTGAAAGCGCATCCCGAGCTGACCGAGCAGGACTCCGGCGACGAGCAAACCGTCGAGGTCGAAGTGCCTCATACCGCCGTTTGCGTCGAAGCCCGCGAAGGCCGCGTACATATATTCCTGCCGCCGCTGACTTCGCTGGAACATTACCTGGAGCTGATTGCCGCTATTGAAGCGACTGCGGAAAACCTGGCTATCCCGGTCGTATTGGAAGGTTACGAACCGCCACGGGATTACCGTATAGAGCGCTTGATGGTAACGCCCGATCCCGGCGTAATCGAAGTTAACATTCATCCGTCGAAAAGCTGGCAAGAGCTGGTCGACAAAACCACGATTCTGTATGAGCAGGCGCATCAAGTCAGGCTCGGCACCGAAAAATTCATGCTCGACGGCCGCCATACCGGAACCGGCGGCGGCAACCATATCACCATGGGCGCGGAAACGCCGACCGACAGCCCATTGCTGCGCCGTCCCGACTTATTACGCAGCCTGATCACTTACTGGCAGCATCACCCCGGCTTGTCGTACCTGTTTTCCGGCATGTTTATCGGCCCGACCAGCCAAGCGCCGCGGGTTGATGAAGGCCGGGACGAAAAGCTGTATGAACTGGAAATCGCCTTCCAGCAAATGCCGGAAGGCGAAGTTCCGACTCCGTGGTTGGTGGATCGCCTGTTGCGGCACTTGCTAACCGACATCACCGGCAATACCCATCGTTCCGAGTTTTGCATCGATAAACTGTATTCGCCGGATAGTTCAACCGGACGTTTGGGCATTTTGGAGTTGCGCGCGTTTGAAATGCCGCCTCATGCCCAAATGTCGTTGGTGCAAACCTTACTATTGCGCTCGTTGATTGCCTGGTTTTGGCGCGAACCTTACAAACACGATTTAGTCCGTTGGGGCACGGAATTGCATGATCGTTTTATGTTGCCGCATTATGTCCGTGAAGATATGAGGCAAATCAGCAAAGATTTGCAACGGGCCGGATACGGCTTTGAACTGGAATGGCTGGAACCGTTTTTTGAATTCCGCTTTCCGCGCTACGGCAACACCCAGATAGACGGCATCGACCTGGAAATGCGTTTTGCGATTGAGCCCTGGCATGTGCTCGGCGAAGAAGTCGGCAGCACCGGCACCGCGCGTTATGTCGATTCCTCGGTAGAGCGCGTACAGGTCAAAGTAACCGGTTTTACCGAAGGCCGCTATGTATTGACCTGTAACGGCCGGCGTTTGCCGTTGCGCAACACCGGCCGCAAAGGCGAATATGTCGCCGGCGTGCGTTATCGCGCCTGGCAGCCGCCATCCGCGTTGCATCCGACCATCAGCCCGCATGTACCGTTGGTGATCGACGTGATCGATACCTGGAACGGGCATTCGGTCGGCGGATGTACTTATCATGTCGCCCATCCCGGCGGCCGCAGCTACGATGCGTTTCCGGTCAATAGCTATGAAGCCGAGGCGCGGCGAGTCACCCGCTTTTGGGATTTTGGCCATACACCGGGCATTATCGCCCCTGCACCGACTATAATACCGGTCGTTGCTAAGTCTGAGCCACAGATTACGGCAACATTTAGTATCAACGAAGCAGTACAAAGACCGATGGCACCACCCATTGAGGAGCTTAATCGCGAATATCCGTTTACAATGGACTTGCGGCACCGAGGCGGGTAATGCATATACAAGGAAGCGGGAGCTTTCAAAACGTGGATTTCCAAGTTGGAGCTTGGGAACCCGCAAAGATGTAAGAGAGATCGCGTTGAATATAAGGCTGTGAAAGTATTGATTTTAAATCGAACTAAAGAATAACCATGAAGACGTAAACGACTGCGCGGACACAGAAGGTAGAGCAGTTGCCGGGAACACAAAGTTTCAATTTATTGAATTGGATAAATATCTTCTTCGTGTTCTTCATGCCTTCGTGGTGAAAATGCTTTTTGGCTTGATTTAAACAATACGCTCACAGCCTCGTAATCTACGCGGCCAAATAAAATTAACTAATGGTGGAACCATTAGCTTTGGAGATTGATTCAAATGACCGATAAATTAAAACAACTACCCCCGGCCATATTGACGCTGGATGATAAAAATTACGAATTACCCACTTTGATAGGTGTCGAGGGTGAAAAAGCCATCGACATTTCCAAATTGCGTAGTCAAAGTAGTTACGTAACCTTGGATGAAGGCTATGGCAATACCGCCAGCTGTGAGAGTTCAATCACCTATATTGACGGCGAGAAAGGCATCCTGCGTTATCGCGGTTATCCGATTGAAGAATTAGCCGAAAACTCGCGCTTTATTGAAGTCGCCTATTTACTGCTAAATGGCGAGTTACCTAACAGCCAACAATTATTGGACTTTTCAACCCGGCTTAATGAGTCTTCGATCATTCCCGAAGACATGCACCATTTCTTTAACGGCTTTCCGCGCGGCTCGCACCCGATGGGTATTTTGGCGACCATGGTCGCGTCGTTATCGACGTTCTACCCGATTCCCGACCGGCTCGATGCGGCGACGGAACAACAGATCGTTATCAATTTAATCTCCCAGGTTCGCACTATCGCGGCTTTCTCTTATAAGAAATCAATCGGCGAACCGCTGGTTTATCCGTCTTACAAGCTTAAGTATGTGCGTAACTTCCTGAACATGATGTTTTCATCGCCGGTGCGGGATTATCAATTGGATGATGATATTGTCAGGGCCATCGACATGTTCCTGATCCTGCATGCCGACCATGAGCAAAATTGCAGCACCTCTTCGGTGCGTACCGCAGGCTCAAGCATGGCGAACGTGTATGCGGTGGCTTCGGCCGGTATTTCGGCGCTTTGGGGGCCGCGTCATGGCGGCGCCAATCAGCAAGTGATACAGATGCTCGAACAAATCCATGCCGACGGCGGCGACGGCACTGAGTTTATCAATCAAGCCAAAGACAAAAACTCGCCCAGCCGGCTGATGGGTTTCGGCCATCGCGTGTACAAGAATTTCGATCCCCGCGCCATGGTATTAAAGAAACAATGCGACAAATTGTTCGATAAAGCCGGAGTCAGCGATCCTCTGTTCGACATTGCCCGGAAACTGGAAGAAATCGCGTTAAAAGACGATTATTTCATCTCCAGGAAACTGTACCCGAATGTCGACTTTTACTCCGGCTTGATTCTCCGTGCCGCCGGCATCCCGACCAATATGTACACGGTACTGTTCGCTATCGGCCGTATGCCCGGCTGGCTGGCGCACTGGCGCGAAATGCTTCACGGCGATCAAGTGATTATTACCCGCCCTCGGCAGATCTATGTCGGCGAACCGTTACGTCACTTTCAAAATATTGAACAACGGCCTTAGAAAAAGCATGGTCCACGAAAAACACGAAAGGCACGAAAAAAGCACTCGAAAGGATATAGAACTTTTCGTGTTTTTCGTGCCTTTCGTGGACAACTTTTTTTACGGATTCATGATTGGAAACAATCTAAAAAGCAACAAGGTCTCATCGTGAACGAATCAACCGGCGATATTGGTGCGCAGTTTTACGCCACCAAACTTGGCGTTTACGATGAAATGGTTGCCAAGGAACATAAAGTGCTGCCTTACTGGGAGCGCTTTATGGACTCAATTGCAAGGCTGGGCAGCGGCCAGCTGGAGTTGCGCCGCCGCGAAGCCCAGCGCCTGCTACGGGACAACGGCGTCACTTACAATGTTTACGGCGATGCGCAAAAACTGACCCGGCCTTGGCGGCTGGACCCTATTCCGTTATTGATCAGCAGCGAAGACTGGTTAGCTATCGAAACCGGTCTTAAACAACGGGCCGAGCTGCTGAACCTGGTTTTAAAAGACATTTACGGCAAGCAGCTGCTGCTGAAAAAAGGCCTGTTGCCCAGTGAGCTGGTGTTGGCGCATGACGGCTTTTTGCACCCTTGCGTCGGCGCCCTGCCCCAGCTGCAACGCGAACTGATCGTTTATTCGGCCAACCTCGCCCGCGGCCATAATGGCCGGATGCTGGTCCTGGACGACCGCACCCAGGCGCCTTCCGGGGCCGGCTATGCGTTGGAAAACCGCACCGTGATGACGCGGGTATTGCCGGATATTTTCCGCGAAACCCAAGTGAATCGGCTGTCCGGCTTTTTTAGAGTCCTGCGTAAAGGGCTGGCCGATATTGCACCGCATAATAAAGAAGATCCCCGGATTGTAATACTGACGCCGGGCTCGCTTAACGAAACCTATTTTGAACACGCTTATTTATCGTCTTATCTCGGCTTTTCGCTGGTGCAAGGCGACGACCTGACGGTACGCGACGGCCGCGTCTGGCTTAAATCGCTGGACGGACTGCAACCGGTCGATGTTATTTTGCGTCGAGTCGACGATTCTTTTTGCGATCCGCTGGAATTGCGGAGCGCTTCCCGGCTGGGCATCGCCGGATTGCTTGAGGCCGTGCGCCGTAACAATGTCGCGATTGCCAATCCTTTGGGCAGCAGCGTTCTGGAAAATCCCGGATTATTGCCGTTTTTGCCCAGACTGTCCCGGTACTTTTTAAACCGGGAGTTAATGCTGCCTTCGATTGCGACATGGTGGTGCGGCCAGCGCCGCGAACGGGATTTTGTCTTGCAAAACCTCGATCGCCTGGTCATCAAGCCGATCAATCGCAGCTCAGGAAACACCGTCCTTTTCGGCGCGCTGTTAAGCGCCAAGGAAAAAGACCATCTGCGTGCCGCGATTATCGCCAAGCCGCATTGTTATGTCGGCCAGGAGCATGTCAGTTTTTCTACGGTACCTTCGTTTGTCGACCACCATATTGAGCCGAGGTTTTCGGTATTACGCAGCTTTGTCGTTGCCGGCGGCGACGATTATCAAGTGATGCCCGGCGGCCTTACCCGGATTGCCCGTCAGCAGGACGATTTTATTGTTTCGAACCAGGCAGGCGGCATTAGCAAAGACACCTGGGTATTGACTAACGAACCGGACAAGCACACCAGTTTGTGGTTCCAGCCCGGCCAGGATGTGATCTTGTCCGCGGATACCGAACCGTTAACCAGCCGCGCCGCCAATAACCTGTTTTGGGTCGGCAGATACCTGGAGCGCATCAAGGCGGCTACCCGGCTGATGCGCATGACCTTACTGAAGTTAGCCGAAGCACGGGAACTTGACGAGCCGCTCGACGGCCAGTGCCTGAATGTTTTGTTGAGCGCGTTAACGCAAGTCACCGGCACCTATCCTGGGTTTGTCGCCGGCGATGCGTCGATATTAAAAGAACCCCAAGATGAATTACTGGCACTGGCTAAAAACATCCAGCGTCCCGGCACGTTGGCGGCCAACATTCAAGCGTTCGCGCAAACCGCGTTCAGTATCCGCGATGTTTGGTCCCAGGATACTTGGCGCTGCGTCGATAACATTCAACGACGCTGGCAACAACGGGTCGTGAACAATCATTGCGACCTGGAGCAATTGCAAAAAAGCCTGGACGATTTAATTACCGGCTTTGTCGCCTTCATCGGCCTGACCACCGAAAGCATGACCCGCGAAGCAGGCTGGCTGATGCTCGACAGCGGCCGCCGCCTGGAACATGCGCTGGCGTTGATCTCGTTGCTGCGCGCCACGGTGGTGCAGCGTCATGAACCGGCCTTGCAAAACCAGCTGCTGGAAGCGGTGTTGATGTCTACCGACAGTTTGAGTATTTACCGTCGCCGCTATCGCTCATTCATCAAACTGCCGATGGTGCTGGAATTATTGCTGATGGATGAAACGCATCCGCGTTCTTTGGCCTATCAGCTACATCGATTGTCGGACCATATCGGCGCGCTGCCAAGAGAGCACGGCAACAGGCAATTGAGCGAAGAAGAACGTTTAATCCTTAAAACCTACACCGACCTGCGCTTGGTTAAAATATCCGAGCTGGTTAAAGTCGATGACGATGCCGGCGTTTACACTGAGCTGGAAAGCATTTTATCGGCGATGACCGAACAGTTATGGCGGCTGTATGAAGTGCTGGCGCAAGCTTACTTCAGCCATTCCGAAATGCCGCAATTGATCACGCCGACGCAAGCGGAGGATGATTTGTGAAATACCGTATTACTCACAGCACTCTCTACCAATACAGCCAACTGGTCGGTTTGTGCCAGAATGAAGCCAGATTGCAGCCCCGCGATTTCTGGCGCCAGCAATGCCAAAGCAGCCGTTTTGATATTAGTCCCGAGCCTAGCGACTTTAACGAACGCCTGGATTTTTTCGGCAATCGGGTCGCTTATTTCGCGATACAGCAAGCGCATCAACGCTTGATGGTCACTGCGATCAGTGACGTCGAGATATTTCCGAAGCAAAGCCGTGACGACTTGGCTAATTTAATAAGCTGGGAGCAAGTGCGCGACCAGTTGCAAGGAAGCTCGGCACAAGTACAAACGCAATCGCAAGGCCAATATCAGCAGCAAAATTATTACGATGAGTTACTGGATGCCAAGCTGTTTCTGCTCGATTCACCGATGGTCATCGGCAATGCCGAACTGGCCGCTTATGCACAAAGTTCATTTTTGCCCAATCGTCCGCTGGTACACGTAGTGACGGATTTAATGCAACGTATCCATAGCGATTTTACTTACGACCCGAGCAGTACCACAATTGCGACGCCGTTATCCGACGTACTGCAATTTCGCCGCGGCGTGTGCCAGGATTTTGCCCATCTGGCGATTGGCTGCTTACGTTCCTTTGGCATTGCTGCGCGTTATGTCAGCGGCTATGTGGAAACACTGCCTGAACCTGGCAAGCCGCGTTTGGTCGGGGCCGACGCTTCCCATGCCTGGTTTGCGGTGTATGTACCGAGTACCGGCTGGCTGGAATTCGATCCGACCAATAATACGATGCCGTTCGATCAACATATCACCTTGGCTTGGGGGCGTGATTATACGGATGTCACGCCGCTAAAAGGCATCGCTTTTGGCGGCGGCCAGAATACCTTGTCGGTATCGGTGGATGTGCTTAGGTTGTAATTTTTTATTCACCACGAAGAACACGATGTTTTTGCACTGGTTCCCAAGCTCCGGCTCTCATCGTTATACACAAGTACCTGAGAGACTCCGTCGTTCTGGCAGGGATGCCGGAACCCAGGCACAGGGAGGTGAAACTTCGCGTCGCTCAAGTACCTGTAGAGCCGCCAAGTTACCGTCCATGGCGCTGGATACCGGCATCCATGCCGGTATGACGACGTTCTGGGGGCAACTGGATTTGTGTATAACGACGAGCGCGCCGCGTGGGAACGAGTATCTCTTGAGCATTTGTGTATAACGATGAGAGCTCCGGCTTGGGAACGAGCGAAACTTCGTGTTCTTCGTGTCTTCGTGGTGAAAATTGCTTTTTTAATTTTTTATTGGCCTTGCTTTATTGGATAATGGCTTAAAAAAATATCTTTAAACTCAACAAACAAACGCTTCTATGACTTATTGTATTGCAGCTTCTATAGATGAAGGCCTTATCCTGGTTTCCGACTCAAGAACCAATGCCGGTATTGATAACGTCAGTACTTACGGCAAAATGCATGCATTTAAAACCAACGATGACCGCAAGATTGTTTTACTGTGCGCCGGTAACCTTGCGACCACTCAAGCGGTTTTAGAGCAGCTGCATCGCGATAAAATCAAAAATGCCGGGGTCAATCTGAATAATGTCGAGTGCTTGTCCGAGGCGGCCGCTTACCTGGGCCATGTCAGTGTCGAAAAACAAAAACAACATATCAATTCCGAAGGCCAATCGGCATTCAATCCGTCGGCCAGTTTTATCGTAGCCGGTCAAATCGGCGATGAGCCGCACGGCGCTTATATGGTTTATGCGGAAGGCAACAGCATCACCAGTTCGGCCAATACGCCGTTTTTACAAATCGGCGAAAGCAAATACGGCAAGCCGATACTGGATCGTTTTCTTAAATTGAATACTTCAATCGACGAAGCGGCTCGCTGCTGCCTAGTGTCGATGGACTCGACCATCCGCAGTAATGCCAGTGTCGGGACACCGGTAGAAATGCTGATTTATCGCAAAAACAGTTTTAGCTTTGATGAGTATTATTGCTTCGATGACGATGACGATTATTTGCTGCAACTCAGACGTAGCTGGGAAGGCAAGCTTCGGGAAGCGATAGCCACCCTGCCCGGCCTTAATAAAAAGACGGTAAGAGCCATGCGGGTTGATTTATAAGCAGCCCGGAAAAATTTTCGCCGTTCCGGGTATGGCACATCCGCCGTAGGGCGCGCCGTGTGCGCCAAAGAATCCCAACATCGAAAAAGGCGCGCACGGCGCGCCCTACGGACTATCATCTTCACGGATCAAAATGGATAATACCGCTAACGACGAATTTGGAAAATTCGTGGGGATACCTCAGGATAACGCCGTTTTTGTCCCGCCTATATCGCCGGCCAGTATCATAATATTCCCCTCTCGCTATTGTTCAGCAAATGTATTAAAGCATCCATGATGCCATTGGCGACTTGGTGCGGCGGCAATCGGTAAAAAGCTTGCCATGCCAACGACACGCACTCTTCATAGTTGTCTTTATTTTCAGGATGAGCTTGCAGCCAAACGATTCTTACGGCATGACCGATAATAATGTCCGTCAACAAGGTATCGTCAATATGTAACGCTGCGTTTTCACGAAAGATGGAGGCGATTGCTTTTAAAGCTTCCACGGTCAATTGCCGGTAAACCGGAGCTTGGATTTTGTTAAGCAGATGGCTGACGTGTAATTTGAAGCTTTGCTCGCCCGCGGTTGCTTGCGACAGGGTGTCCTCACTATCCAAACGATTCTTGCTATTGAGTTTGTCGCCTATCGTTAAACCTTTGCAATGATGCAGAGTGTCCCAGACACTGGCAAAAAAAGCATCGTTTTCCCTGCCGACGCTGCCTTGCTGTTCGCGCCATCCGTACCAACCCTCCGTTTCCGGATAATCTTTCGGGTCCATGTTTTTTAGGAAGCGCGCACTGGTTAAGTCCCGGCAATCGCCTTCATAGTGCAGCGTTTCCGCCAAACCCAGTTGATCTTCCGTGCTGCTGTAGTCCTCCAGCGTTTCTTTTACTTTTTCGGACAATTGATAAGGCGGCAACGAAAGAATTTCATTAAAAGCCTGATCCAGTGTGCCGCAGCCCGATTCGCGTTTTTGCCTGGCAACAAGCAATTGCATGATATGACCGACGCGCACCGTGTGCATATCGGTAAACAATTCCGGGTTCGACTTGATCAGCATGCCTAAATAAATGATCAATTCCTGGATAAGGATATGCTCGCTGGCATCGTTATTATTGTAGGTGCGGATAGTTTGCAGGATCTCCGAGGAATCGGCGGGGCGCGTCAAGGTTGCCCTGCCGCTGTAGGCACGGCCCAAGGTCAGTGCATGTTGACGAACCAGTATGTCGGTGGCGGCCTGTTCCAGGTTAATGTCGTACTTGCCCAGCAAACCGGCACAGCGCCTGACAATGTACCAGGCATGTTGATCCCCTGCCCGTTGATAAACTTCTTCCAACAAGTCGCGCACACAAACGGCGGCGGCGTCCATCGCCGATAATCCGGTGTCGTAATCCAGGCTATGACGAAGGCTCAGTAAGCTTAATAGTTCAAGTTGGGCGTAAAGATTGGCGTTGGTTTTTAATTGCCCGATCAGCGCTTCATCGGCGCTGATCTCCCATTCCGTCACTGTAAATGTATCCAAGGGGGCCGATGGCTCGGTGTTTATCGGTAATACCTGAAAAAAAGGCCGCTTGGCTTCCTCCCAAGAAGCTTCGGAAAAATGAAAGTCATGCAGGTAGTTAATTTTTTCATGACTTGAGGTTTCTGCGAATTCGGCAAGGGTTCCGAGTTGCACCGGAATGCTCAGCGTAGAACCTTGTTGCAGTTGCTTGATAAATTCAATCAAAACTTCACGGTTATGGCTGCCCAACATATTTTGTTTTATGGTCATGACCACCAGAGGATTGCCCGGCCTGTCCCAATGTTTATAAATATAGGCCAGTTCCAGCCGCAGTCGCTGTATCAACATACGGTTGTCCATCGCCAGATAGAAGCCTTTTTGACTTAGGCATTGCGGCAGGAACAGCAAGCGCTCTCCAGCCAATATATACAGTTTGGAGGTTGCCAAGGTCCGCAACTGCCGTAGAGGCCTGCCGGTTAAGCCGATACGATCGTTTCTGCCTACATGGGTGTAGGCATCAGCCAGTTCATTGGCTTCCCTGATTTGAATAGGCGCGATGGCGGCGAGGGTTTGAGTGCGAATGCCGTATTTCATTAAGCTGTTTTGTACGTTTTCATCCTGGGCCAGCAGCTGAATTTGCAGATTGCAATCCTGAGCCTGTTTAACAACTTTGTGCCGGCCTAAGGGATCGACATCGTCAATGTCAAGCAAACCGTCCTGAATAAGACTGCCGAGCATAAAAAGGCTTTGCGCCCACACCAAAGGGATATTTTCATTCGGCAGCCGTTGCTGGCTATGAGGATTTGCTTTTTCAGCTTCAATTAACGCTTTTGGAACGCTATAAAGTTCCGGCAATAATTGCCGGCCGTCTTGTTCCACCAGTAGACTTTCCAATTTAGTGCGATAGCGCAAGGCCGCATCGTTATTGCCCGCGAACAGGTTGTTAAGCAGTAAATAAGTAAAAAACAACGGCCATTCGCATTCGATATTCATGAATTGTTTTAACTCATGAGGATCGTAATGGAGGCGCTGGCTATCTTCTATCGCGGTTTGGTGACCATCCAGCAGAAAGCGTTTGCAGCCGTATCGGCCTTCGAGTTTTTCGCAAATAATCGCTTCCGTTTTTGCCCGGATGATCTGGTTATCGACCGCGAAAGCCGGGAATCCGGTGATGCTGAGCACGGCGGAATCCGTCTCTTTGGAAATCGATTCTCTCGGTAACAGCGATTCCAGCGTAATCCGGGTCCGGGCGATGTCGTCGCCGATCACATGAACAACAGACGCTTGTCCGCCGTCCTTGCCGAATAAATTAAAGCCGGACAACGCTTCCAGCGCCGCTTTTGCCATGCCGATTGAGCTGGCGTTCAACTCGGCGATACCGTGATTGGTTTTATGTCCACGTTCCCAGATCCCGTAATCAGGCGTTCGGTAAGTCCGGCTGATATAGTGAACCAGGTTTTGCACAAAATTGACTTCGTCTATGGTAAAAACGATGCGTAAGCCGGACGCGGTCATTTGCGCCAGCATCAACAGGAATAAAGACGTGGCGTCCAGTTGCAAATGTCCCCACTCATGATCGCCTACTACGACTGCGCCGGTTTTGGTATCGTACTTGGCATGCAAGGCGTCCAACGGATTCTGTGTGTGCTTGAATTTCTCGACTTTGGCCGCTTGGCGCATCATTGCCGTCAGCAATCCGCGCATCAGCTTGACCACGCTTTGCTCCAGTAAATAAGCGCGGCCGTTCTCATCGTCAACGCGCCGGTAAGCAAGCGCCAGCCCCCATGCCGCGAGAATACTGTAAACATTATCCCTGACCCAGGCATCGGTATAATTGCCATGCACATTAACAGCGGTGCTGGCCGGCAACAGGCCGGTCACCCAATCCTGGCGGCTCAAAATAATATCTTGTACCTGCTGGAAATAACTTTCTAGTTTGTCGTATTGAGTCGGGTTCATATTCAATGAATGCATTATTTGTAACTATTCAGCTCATAGAGAAATGGAACACGGATGACACGGATAGGACAGATTTACACGGATTTTTAGCACAAGCCAATTTTTTAAATCCGTGTTTATCCGTTTAATCCGTGTCATCCGTGTTCTATTGAAAATACGCTGAATAGTTACCATTATTTTAGAAATAGACTATTAGGATAGCCGGTCAACCATGCCGAAGCCCGACTATAATCCTCTGGAATCCATAATAATCAGCAATTAGCGGGCCATGTCCGCGATGAATGAGCTCTCCCCTATGCCGTCGTTCCGGCAGGGACAGATATTTGCTCCTCGGCAATTGCTCCTGCATTGCTCTACCTCCTGCATCCATGCAGTCGTCGGCAATTGCTCCTGCATTGCTCTACTACAGGCCATCCATGGCCTTATGCAATATCTGCATTGACCTCCAGGGAGGGAGGAAATGCCGCAAGATTGCCTGGAGCAATCGCGGCCCCCACATCCCTGTGGGTTATGCCGGAACCCAGGCACGGGGAGGTGAAACTTCGTGTTGCCCAAGTACCTGTAGAGCCGCCAAGTTACCGTCCATGCCGGTATGACGGGCGTCTTTTTAACCCGGAAGCCTTTTGCTTGTTGTGTCCGGTTTTCCTTACCCAGTTTTTTTCGTGCCTTTCGTGGACTACGCTTTTTTTATCATGTACATACGTAACATCAATTAGTAAAGCGACATTCACCCCTTCTCCCTCATGGACAAATCCGCCGGGAGCGGCGGATTTGCACTCGCCCGCAAGGTGGCGTTCGCCATGATTAAGAAGCTTTACCTGCTTTGCAAGCAGAGCTTGCAGTCCAAAATACCCGAAAACTTTAGCTCGATTACTTAGGAATGCGTACGAAATAACTTCGACAACCGGCTCCCTCTCCTGATGGAGAGGGTTGGGGTGAGGAGAATCAAAATGCTCAAGTTGTTTTATGCCCGTTCCTTAGCATCCGAATACCGAATGTTTTCACAGTGATTTGCACCAATTTGAGCTATGAACCTATTCATTGCACTAAAACTGCCCAAAAATGTTGTTGGCCTGTTCGTAAAGATACATTGCTTCAAACAATCATCCTATACTGCACTGGGTATAGGCTATGGATAAACAACTATTGGTTTGATTATTGCTTTCTGCCTGCTGAACCTAAAAAAATCAATTGTGGCGTATGGAAACCGTTCGTGCCGAGTCCCATTCGACAAGCTCATGACAGGCTTCGATAAACTCAGGAGAGCCTTGTCGAAGTATGAGCGGTTTCCAGATCTCCATCCATTTGGGGTGCTCACTGTTTTTTAGGCCTGAAACCTTAACTTAATGGAGAAACAATGAGCGCTATTCATCTTATCGGCGGCGAAAAAGGCGGCGTAGGCAAATCGGTTGTAGCTCGTGTATTGGCGCAATACATGATAGACAATGACATACCGTTTACAGGCTTTGACACCGATCGCTCGCATGGTTCATTGCTGCGTTTTTATACAGACTATGCATCGCCTACCGTCATCGATAATTACCAAAGCCTGGATGCGATGATGGAAACGGCCGTAGAAAAACCCGAGCAACGCATCCTGGTCGATCTCGCCGCCCAAACCCATCATCCGCTGGCAAAATGGATAGATGAATCCGGCGTACTGGAATTGGCTGACGAGTTGGGAATTGCCATGCACTATTGGAATGTAATGGACTCCGGCAAAGATTGCGTGGATTTGCTCGACAAATTGCTCGACCAATACAATTCACGTTTGAATTACATACTGGTACAGAACCAGCTGCGCGACGATAACTTTACCATCTTGGAATCATCAGGCGTTAAAGAACGGGCATTGGCCCTGAATGCCAAAGTGATTACATTGAAGCGGCTGCATTCGCCGGTAATGACCAAGATTGACGGCAACAGCTCCAGTTTTTGGGCCGCAAAGAACAAAGATACCGGCAGCCTAAACGCACTCGGTTTATTGGAGCGGCAACGTGTCAAAATATGGCTGGCACATGCCTATAACCAGATTCAATCGATAGGACTTTTATGCAAGTAAACGTATCCTTCACAAGCACAATAACCGGCTATTTTTCAGTATGAAGTTGGGCGTTAGCTGCAATCTTCATTTCCGGGTAGAGGCCCCGACAGCCTTTATCTTCATGCTGCGCCCACTGAACCGTGCGCGGCAGTGGGTCACAGAATGCAGCTATGTTGTTGAGCCTAACGTACCGATAGCCGAGAGCAACGACAACTATGGCAACGCCTGCCAACGCCTGATCGCGCCATCCGGAGAATTTATTATTCATACCTCCGCCGAGGTAATCACTGTTGCGCATATCGACACCGTATTTGGCGCTCCTTTTATTGAAATCCAGAATCTTCCTTATCAAATCCTGCCTTACCTGTTGCCCAGCCGCTATTGCGAATCCGACCGATTTGGCGATCTTGCCAGAGAAATAGTGGCCGATGCCCTGCCCGGTTACGATCAGGTCAGCAGAATTACCGATTGGGTCCGCCAGTCTATCCGATATATTCCCGGTTCCAGCGATTCTCCGCTATCGGCGATTGAAGTTCATCACCGCGGCTATGGCGTATGCAGGGATCTTGCGCAATTAGCTATCGCATTATGCCGGAGTATCAGCATACCTGCGCGGTTGGTGGCGGGGTATTTGTATCGGCTTGAACCGATGGACTTACACGCCTGGTTTGAAGCCTATGTCGGCGGCCGTTGGCATGTTTTCGATCCCAGCCAGGGCGATTTATGCGGCGGCAGAGTGATTATTGCTTTTGGACGCGATGCGGCCGATGTTTCGATATTTCATCAATTCGGCTTGGGTTGTGTTTTGAGCGGCATGGAGGTTCAAGTCGGTTTACTGAACGAATCCCTGTAACCGGTTCCGATGACTTTTAGATGGTAATCAAGTGCTGGAACACAACGCGGATTTTGTAACAATCCGCGTCATTTATGCATTATTAACTATTCTTTTACACCGCCGGCATCAGCCAACATCTTTGCCAACTCGCCTTTTTCATGCAAATCGGTAACGATATCGCAACCTCCGACCAGCTCGCCGCCGATATAAAGCTGGGGATAAGTCGGCCAGTTTGAGTATGCTTTAAGCGCCTCACGAAGTTCGGGATCTTCAAGAATATTGACGTGCTGATAGTTGGCATGACATGCCTCCAATATCTGCACGGTTTGAGCGGAAAATCCGCATTGAGGAAAATCCGGCGATCCTTTCATATATAAAACAACTTGGTTGTTTTCAATCTGGTCTTTAATTCTTTCTATAACGCTCATGATGATAATTACCCAATCAATAAAAAACCTAGCAATCTTATCAACTTTGTATTTTTTAAAAAAGCAATTCTTGTAATTTCAAGGTAATCAGTTGCGGCAATTTTGGGTGCTCTCTAACGCGTTCGGTTTGTTTTGCTGCATTTGTTAACTGGCTTGATAACAGAGGTAGTTAGCCATCCATTAAGGATTTCGCCAAAAATAACCTCCTCTTATGGTTCCTACGCTCCGCGCTCGTCTTCATACACAGGTGTGTTTCAGAGTCGTCATACCGGCAGGGATGCCGGTATCCAGCGCCATGGACGGTAACTCGGAATTGACAAGTGCTTGATCAACGCGAAGTGTTAGCCGACAGTTTCACCTCCCTGTGCCTGGGTCCGGCATCCCTGCCAGAACGACGGCGTCTCGTAGGCACTTGTATATAAAAGCGAGAGCGGAGCGTGGGAACGATAAGTTCAGGTTTCTGGAAGTTATTGTTGACCGAATCCTAAGCACAGCTCGTTGAGGAAAGGCAAGTGTAAGCCTGCTATTTACTCTACCCCGGCTTCTTCGGCATTTCAATGTTGGAGGTCGAAACTGAAGAATGCCCGCTAGTCGATGAAGTTCCGAACCAACATCCCAGCCCCAGCCACGCGAAAAAAGCCAGCATCAGCACCACAAGAAACATTGAAGAATTTTTTTTCCGATGCGTCCCGGTTTTATCTTGTTCGTCGTGAGGGTGAGGTTTATGCGGATTTAAACTAAAAAACGCGACCAGACCGGACACAAAAGGGGCTCCGATTAAACTGCCGGTGGTATAATAGCCTTGTCCGAACAAGGCACCATCGTGATTGATGTAATACACCAATGCCGTGGCGTAATACGACACGAAAAACACCTCCAGCCATTCTACTTTCGTTTGGACATGGGCAACGATCCCCACGCTACGATTAACCTGTTCGGCCAATTCCCCCATTTTTTCCAATGCGTCGTTTTGGAAGCGGTCGCTATCCATCGCCTCCGCATCAAGCAGAGCGCGCTGTACCGTCTGGAAACAGTCTTGCACCCGCAAGCCGCGTTGCGCCAAGGCGTAATACTGATTGATAACCTCGCGGCTGCTGATTTCCGTAAACCAGCCGTTAACGGTAAACATCAAGGTGTGCCGGTTCAATCTACGTAAGGACTCGCTTTTACACACGGTTTGATCCGGTGCGTCTGCGCATCGGGAAATCAGGATGTTCCGCGCATCCTCTATGATGCCTTGCAGGATTATGCGCTGCATAAAACCAAGCAAATAGGGAATAAAATACTTGTGTAATGAAACGGCTAAACGCTGCTCGTCGAAATCCCGTGGCGGTTGGTTCTGGTCGGCCACCAAATGTCCGGCGCCAAGACTACCGACTGCGGCCCAATGACGCGGATTGAGCACTTGTTCCGACATCTCCAGGCTACCGACATGATGATACTCCTCAACATGGGCCACTGCCGCCAAATACGGACGTAGTGCGGCTTGCGTACCCGAATCGGTGAAGTCGGCAGACGCGCCGAACCGCGTCACCGAATACACTGAAAACTGCTGTTGCATGGGGCGATAATTTAGCGCGCATAGCGGTTGCAGAAGAAAATCCACCCATTCCATCAGCGTAAACGCACCGCCGGCCTGTCCCAACCGCTCCGTCAAAAGCGCATCCTGGGCTGGAGGTTGATTCGGGTTTTTCGGGCTGTGCGGCAAACGAAACGGGTATGCACTGAATTCCCGAACTTGCGACAGGCGATAATTCAATTCCTGAAGATAGCGCGGATCGTCATTGTGTTTCGGCGTGAACGTTACCGAAAAAACCCCGGCGCCATGCGGCGATAGGAACAATTCAATACCTGGACCGGCCAAGCTTACTTCGAACGCCGTCGGTCTGCCCGAAGCATCGGGCTTTGCGGATTCCGCAAGCTTTGTGAAAATCCCGCCGTTTTTGAACCAGAAATTTGCGGTTTCATCCGGCACCTTAAAATACGCGCAACTTCCGCCGCCCTCGCCAAATAAAAAACTATAGACATTGATTAGAGTCTCGTCTTGATAAAGCAGCGGAACTTTTGCTGTAGCGGGCTTTTCCCAACAAGCCCACGACTTGCGGGCCGTGTGGGAGGATGAAAGTAATGCCTTTTCGGCTTGGGGCAGCGCATCGCGATCCATGAAAAACGGCAGTAATAGCCGGACATGGTGATCGCTTGGTTGCATGGCATTTTGGGCGGCTTCGGTAACCATAGGGGAATCCTTATATTCGGTAAATATATTTAATGATGTTTTTTGGTTTTGGGATCGCGTAACAGCTTTTCGATTTTTGCCATATTTTCTTCCCTATCCAGATAGTTTTTGTTCTTTCTGAATTGTTTGAAATCGTCCAGCACCGCTTGGGCAAAAGTTCGGCCGTCGTCCAGTTTTGCATCCTTGTTTTCCTTGTAAATCTCCAGTGCTTTAGGATAGTTATTATCCAGCAGCAACCCATGGAAACGATTGACTTTAATCCAGGTTTGATCAGGGTCTTGCTTCAAAGCTTTCTCGGCATCGGTACTGGCTTCGTGTGCTTCGCCAAGAAGGAGACTTTGCCAAGCTCTATTGCCTAATGTAGTTATTAAATTACGCTTATACTCTGGAATATCAGGATGGTTTTTTACCAACTCCTCCCAGATTTTCTCAGCCTTACCGTAGGAGTCCTGCGCTTCCTTATTAGGTTTCTTACCATCAGTACCAAGCAAATCGCCTCGACTGTAGTAGCTATACGCCAAGTGATTTTGATATTCCGGCACATCAGAATAGCTTTTCTTCAATTGTTCCTGAGTTGCGATAGCCTTGTTATAAGACTCCAATGCCTCCGCCACCTTACCATTTTTACTTTCAACATTACCTAAGTTCCCGTAGCTGGAAGCCAAAACATCTTTATATTCCGGTATATTAGAAGAGTCTTTAAACTTTTTCTCTAATGAGTCATGGCTGTCAGCTACCATCTTATAGAAGTTCTTGGCTTCTACGTTATTGCGGTTAAATCGGGCGTTACCAAGGTGATTCAGGCTGATCACGATATAACCTTGATATTTTAGAGTTTCTGGATAACTTTTCTTTAACTGTTCATATTTGTCAACTGCCTTATCGATGTAGTCATTCGCTTCACTCGTATTGCCGGTATCCTGAAACAGAATGCCCAACCCCATATAACTTGCAGCTAAGCCGTTTTGATATTTTTGTTCCTTAGAGTCCTTTTGTGTCAGCTCATCATAAATATCCAATGCTTGTTGATATAATTTCTTCGCTTCACCAAAATCTTCAGTCTTACGATGCAGGTCGCCTAAATTATTGTAGGTATTAGCCAAGAGGTGTTTATATTGCGATTCATTAGGATTTGTCTTGTCCAGCGCCAGCGATTCTCGGATTTTTAGAGATTCATTGTAATGCCTCTTCGCATCTTCAATGTCCCCTATGCTCAACTCCATTAAACCCCAGTTATCTAGGTTAGAGGCATAGTTACTCTGAAGAATAGAATCTTTTTTATTCTTGTCCTTGTCCACCAGCGGTTTATAGAAAGAGTCGGCAATCCTATGAGATTCCAGCGATTCCTTTATCTTTCCGATTTTTTGTTGAAATAGACCTAATTTATCGTAGTCTCTTGCCAAATCGATTTCATATTGCCGTTCATCGGGGTAGTCAATAACCAATCCCAAATCAATTTTGATTGCACGATTGTAGTCATCTTCTATTCCACTCTCACCCAATTGCTGATTGAAACTACCCATGCGGAAAGTAGCGTTTCCCAACGCTTTTTTTATCTTCGGTTCTGATGAATTCCAATGAGACATGTTTTGATAAGAATTTAAAGCTAATTTTCTTAATTCTTTACGCAACAGTTCCATTTCCGGCGTATTAGTCAAAGTCTCATCGCTTGTTTGAATCATGTCTTCTATTGCGTCTCTGCTATAAGTAAACATATCCTCAACTCGCTGCTTCTGGTGTTCTGCTTCTTGCTTCTGATGCTCTGCTTTCCACCAGAGCATAGATACCACAACAGCAAAGCAAATCAGCCCCCCCATTAAACTCCGCTTAAACCAAACTAAATTGCGCGCCTCTTTCTCAGAGGCCTGATAAAACGCTGATTGAAGCTCAGTGAACTCATCCTCCTTGTGGGCTGCAAGTGACTGAAAAAAACCCAAGTCAGGATGTCGAGATAGTAAACCTTTGGCTCGTTTATTCGCATCCCAGTGCTTGGCATCCGCCTCCAGGCGGTTCAATAAACGCAGATCGTCACGACTGGCGTTAAGCCATTCGTGTAGTTCCGTCCAATGGGCGATTAAAGCATCATGAACGATCTCGACCCATTCTTGGCCATCGGCATCCTGCCCGAAAGTAAGAAAACGGGAATCACGCACCGCGAAACGGCGCAAAATATGCCGTACCGTGTCGCGTTGCTCGCCCTGAGCAATCAAGTCGTCCAACAAAACTCGGCGTTTGGAGTCAGGACTGCCTTCGCCCAGTTGCACTAATTTCAGAAAAGAACGTTGCGTGATCTGTTGTTCGTCCTCGCTGAGATTCTGGTAAATTGACTGTGCTTGTCCCGCTAAAGCCCCTCCAACCCCGCCAATTTTGCGCAAAGTTTCGGGAGCCGATTGACCGTGGCGCAGTCCCTCCCAGATTTTGCTAAGTGCCGATTGTAAAAGCGGCAATGCGCCTTCTTGGTTTTTACTTTGCTCAATCAAAAGCTGCACCGCGCCCTCGTCCAACGCCCGACCGGCCCGTTTTGCCGGCACGGTAATGGCTCGGCGCAGGCCATCATCATCCAGTACCGGAACTAAATGGGCTTGGCGGCTCAAGACTTGGTTAAAAGCGGGATAACTTTGGCTTTCGTTCAAAAAATCGCTACGCAAGGTGAGTAGTAAATAAAAATGCGGCGCAGGATCGCTAATAGCTGTTAGCAGATTATCAAGATAACGATTACGTTCGTTGTCTATATTCTTACAGAGAGTAAACACTTCCTCGAACTGATCGACCAGTAAAATCAAGGGAGCCTGATAACGTTTATAGAATAAATCAGCGGCACGCAGCAATCCCTGGTTATCATCCGCCGCCAATTGCTTGCGGAATTCCTCTTGCTTACCGGCAGGAAACGGTTCTTCAGGTTGAGCCAATTGCGCCAAAATCAGGGCTAAGTCGTTCAATGGGTGTGCTGTTGGCGTTGTAACCAGTAGGCGGCAAGCCGGCAACTGCCGTTTAAGCAAGGGTAACAGCCCGGCGCGAGCCAGCGAAGATTTGCCTGAGCCGGACGGCCCCACTAGCGCCATTAATCGTGAGGGAGCTGTTGCCAAGGCTTGAAAAGCCGGCCATAGAGTTTCCTCCAGTAGCCGCTCTCGTCCGAAATACCGGTCGGCATCCTTTTCCTCGAAAGCATCCAGCCCTTTGTATGGATTGGATTCTTTGCCGGATAAACGCTCATCGCCTTCGGCTAATTTATCTATGCCTTTGTACTTAACCACATACCAGCCTAACACCACCTTCAACGCCGGTAAGGCCAGTCCCACTTCTTGCCCGTTTGTCGGCTTGGGATGCGCTCCGAATGTCCCTAACTTGTTGATATTATACATTGATGCAACTACGTCTTTTGGTAGGATGTTTTTAAGTTCGAGGCGGGAAATTAATTTAGCCAATGGTCCTGTTTTCTGCTTGCCCTGCAATTCCTGATTGCACAATTCGTTAACAATAACTTCCAGTGTCCGCCGAGCGCGCACCAATACAGTATCTTCATCGAGAGCATTAACCAACTGGCTCAATTCATTCGGCAGCATCCCATCTCCGTCACGAAGACTTTCGTAATACCCTATTAATTCCTGCATTTCGCTCTGCCAGTTTGTCATGAGCAAACTCCATTGATTATTTTAAGAAACATAGATTCAACTCATAAGTGAGCGAAAAAAACTTAGCCACTATCGCTTCAGGCTTTTTTCAATTCGACCAAAAACAAGAAAGTGCAAAGAAACTATAAACAGCAAAACCAAGCATAAAGATACAATCTAAAATGTGATTTATTTTGCCATTTTTATATTAATCATGCAGAATTAATCTACGTAAGTGCTAAGTTGCTTTCCGATACACGCTTCCTGTCAACTGATTTGTAAGCTTAGACTTACGTCACAAAAAATAAGGAGCACTAAAATTCATATGGGGATGTATTTACTAAATGTAGGAGTAGATGTAACAGTCACGACTGATTTAAAAACCGTGAAACTGCAACCTATCCGGGTAATTTGGAAATCAAAAGAAACTTAACTCAAAGGTAAGAAAGATTATGAACATGAAAAAAATGACATTGGCAAATTTGATGATAGCGGTTGTTGCTTTAGGCGTATCGACTTTGGCATCTGCCGAAGGCGTTGAAGTTGACAATATAAAAGCCAAAACAACGGTGAACGGCGCTGTATTGCAAGGCGCACTGGGGGATGGGAACGAGCTAAACACAACCATTGGCGGCGTCAGCGGGAACGTTAAAGGTAAGAATATAGACTTGGAAACCAATGTTAATGGTGCTGTGACCAATATTGCCATTGGTAATAAAAACAAAAGCAACCTCAATATTGGCGGCGTCAGCAGCCATTAAGCGTTTAACGGCAGACATTGCAAATTCAAAATACCCTGCCTTGTTAATGACTAGCCCTCCTTAAAACGCTTACATCATTTCACCAATGTGTTAGCTATCTGGAGGGCATTTTTAGGAAAACTAAGATGCGACTCATTTTCTGTACGTTGGCCATTTTATTTTTATGGCATAGCGTTTCGTTTGCTGACGATTTAAACAAGCCTAGAGGTTTATCATCAAAATCCCAGGCGAAAGTTTTAAGCGTTATAGCCAAAAGTTATGGACATAATGAACAGAGCAAGATGTTCCAACAGCAAGGCGTCAGTTGCAGCCCTCAGGTTGGGGTAACCAACATCGAAAGAGGTGCAACAGCCCCAAGGGAAGTCACTACGGTCATTAAAGGGGATGTGATTAGTGTCTGCAAATAATAAGGCTATTTCTTTTTTGATGATTCCCTTGCTTACAGGCTGTATGCCCAATGCCAGTGATACGTTGGCTGTGGAGCAGCCCAAAAATCGCCCTTCCCGGAATATGACCAACTTTTCCCAAGCCATGGAGTGCATGGATGGGCTTTTTGTTAAATATGGCAGAAGCGGTCATGACATTGCCAGTACCGATATTTCCGACAAAACCGGTAAATTAACCTTAGGGGGCCGGGACATGTTGATCAACGCCATTGCAAAAATGTCCCGGAATAGTCAGGCGTTCAGATACCTGGACTATGAAACCGCGTCAGCAAGTGACAAGACGGATACCGTTCAAAACATGACAAACCTGATAGGTACCGGCAAGTTTCATGTTCCCGAAGTCTATATTCACGGTTCAATCAGCCAACTTAATGATAGCGCCGTCACCGCAAGTCAAGGAGGTAGCGTTGACTTATCGCAAATTAATGTGGGGGCCAATAGGGACACCAGCATTTCTACAATTACCATGGATTTGCAATTGTTTAACATGGCAAGCCATGCCTTGCTACCCGGCATGTCAGCCAGTAATGTTATCGCCGTGACCAGGAACGGCGAAGGGGTTGATGTGGGAGCAAAAATTCAGAAAGCCGGTATTAGCTTCCAATTTTCTGACGTCGAATCCGAAAGCAGCGGCCAAGCCGTGCGGAATTTAGTTGAGCTGGGTACCATAGAATTATTGGGCAAATGGATGCAAGTGCCTTATTGGGACTGCCTGAACATTGACTCCACTAACCCGATGGCAAAAAGCGAAATCAAAGCTTGGTATGAAGGAATGAACCAAGAGGATAAGATTAAGTTTTTTAAATCCGGACTGAACCATTTTGGCTACTACAAGGGCGCTATTGACGGTAATGTCGATGAGGAGCTGAAAACAGCGTTGAGCCAATATCAAACCGATAAGGGCTTAATCCCGAACGGCGTAGAAAACTTTGAAACTTATGCCTCGCTGATCAACAGCGGTGCTGGGTTTACCCAGTTATCGAAACAAGAACCCTCATCCTCGCAAAACTTATTTTCCGCCCCCCGTCAACTGGAAGTTAATATCGTCACTCGCGAAAATGGGCTGTTTAAAATCGGTGACAATATCGATGTAAATGTTTCAGTGTCAGAGAAAGGCTATCTGCGTTGTTATTACAAAGATGAAGAAGGCAGCATTGCAATGATTTACCCTAACCCCTCTCAACAAGCTGGCCCAATCTCAGGCAATCAATCGATTAAAATAGCAGCCCCAATCCAAATAACAGGCAGAGGTAGCAACGAATTTTTGTGCATGGCTGCTAATACCGATTTGGAAAACCATTTACCCACTTACTTAAAGGTTCAACCCTTTGCATCCATCCCTAATGCGGGAAGCCTGGATAAAATCCTGTCCGAGGTTAAAGCAAAGTCGCAGGGACTTGGCTTTGGTTCTTCCAAAAAGAAGATTGTTGTTAATAACTAGCAAAACATAAGGGTTAGAAAATAAAATGAAAAAGTTGCCCTATTATTTAGTCTTGTCATTATTAAGTTCGCAGACACTAGCTGAGGAGGTCGTTTTTTTTGAAGAACCGCCTACAGCCAAAGAAATACTTGAAAGTTTTGGTGAGCCGATTGTAAAGACTAGAGGGGACAAAAAAAGCCGCAAGCTTGTTTTCAATAATTCAGTTACCACATTGGCCGCCCCTACAGCGGAGGCGGTTGCGCCACAAAACCCGGCATCAACCAACGCGGCGACGCCTAAAAAACAACATAAAAAACCAGTAGCTTTTCCATTGACCTTCCCCCCCGGTTCGGCGGTTTTATCAAAAGAAGCACAAAAGTACGTTGATTCAATGGCCGCTGCCCTGACACAGCAACCCAATCTGGTATTACATATCAGCGGACACACCGATGTGGCGGGCGGTGATGACATTAATAAACCGCTTTCTTTAAAACGTGCGGAATCGGTAAGGGACTATTTAAAAGACCATCATATTAGTGAAACAAGACTGGAAATTTCGGGTGAAGGTTCTTTGTTTCCTTTGGATTTAAAAGACCCCTACGCTGCGGCAAACCGCCGTGTGCAGTTTGATAAAATCACTAAGGAAAATTGAATAATGAAGCTTTGTTTCCTTGTAATTCTATTTATGCTTACTTTTGTTTGCAGGGCTGGCCTTGAAGATAACGATATTAAGGAAGATGACGGTAACTATCACGTCCAATGCTGGCAACACGGCGTAAAAATCATTGATGAAAGTAATTTATCGGATTTTAAAAATTTTCTGCCCTTATCAAGTTCGCAAATCGGAACTAGTGGTGTTGTTTCCATTACCTTCAACAAAATTAACAGCAAAAACAAAACAACGTTGCTCGATTTAAACAGAACCACATGCCTGATAAAGGATGAAAAAAAATGAAAAATAAAGTTTGTTTGTTCAGCCTAGCCCTTTTTTTTTATTCTTTGGTATTAAGTGCCGATGACAAGAAATTTGATTCGATAACATCTTTAGATATAGAAAATATAGCTGGCGATGTCGAGATTACACCTTATGCCGGTTCTGAACTTATCATCACCGCAGACGATTTAAAACTCCTCAATTTTTCCCAAAACGGCGGCAATTTGCACGTATCACAAGCCTCATCAAAAAATACGTTTAGCTCTTATCACGGCGGCGGAGTTTCGATTATTACTTCAGGGAGCGGCAATGTCTCTAATGTCACGATAGGAGGTGAAAACTTTTCATCCAATAAAGAAAAACAAGCCAAGATAGCAATTAAGATTCCTGCTAATACAATCCCCATCCATATAACAAACGCATCGGGAAATTGGCAGATTGGCGAGTTAAATTCCAGCTTATCCATTTCACTCACTACGGCCAATGTCAAAATTAACAAAGCCTCGGATTTGGATGTTTCCATCACAGGAAGCGGTTCTGTAGTACTCGATAAAAACACCGATAATGCGAGCATTAAAATTATGGGCACGGGTGATTTTAAAGCTAATTCCGATGTTGGTAAGTTAGATGCTTTGATTCACGGTACGGGGGACATAGCAGTTAATGGCACCGTTAATTATGCAAAAATAGATTTAGCGGGCGTTGGCGACATAAAAATAAACCGTCTGCGACACAAGCCTGATGTTGTTTCTCATGGCATTGGCAACATTGAAATAACCAATAAAGACTATTAATTTATCGGGATGTTAAATTTATGAATATCTCTGTAAAGAAAGTATTTATTTTGTTTTTTGTAGTTACTGCTTTTTTTACTACAGATGTTTTTCCCAGCCCAATCCTCCGTATAGAAGTCGGCCAACATACCGCGATGATTAACCGCATGGCTGTTGACAAAGATGCAAAGCTTTTGGCAACGGCATCCGATGACAAAACCGTTCGCTTGTGGAACTTACCCGAAGGCACACTCTATACAACACTACGAGTACCAATTGGCGATCAATTAATTGGTGCATTATATGCCGTTGCAGTTTCACCGGATGGCAAAACAGTCATCGCATCCGGCCAAACTATTGGCGCCGATAAGAAAATCTCTCTCTACGTATTCGATGTCGAAAAACGTGTTTTGAAGGCGCGTCTTTCGAATCTTCCCACTGATGTTTTTCACTTGGCTTATTCCAAAGACGGTAAATATTTTGCTGCGTCGCTTGCGGGTGGATTTGGCATCCGAGTTTGGGATAGCCAGACTGGTAAGCTGATCGCTCAAGATGACGATTACTCGGACCGAAGTAATTGGTTAGATTTTAATGAATCAGGAAATTTAGCAACGGTTTCTTATGATGGCTATATTAGACTTTACGACAACAAGTTTACGCTAGTTAAAAAAGCAACATTAACCTCGCAGGGAAAACCAAATTCCATTTCATTTTCTGCAAATGGCCAGTTGCTGGCAATCGGCTATTCGAATTTATTAAAAGTCGATATTGCTGATTTAAACTTGGACCGCATAAACTCATTGCCTACAGAAAATTTAATAGGCTCCAATACCGCTATTGTAACTTGGCAAAAAAACAGCAATACAGCGCTTTTTGCCTCTGGAGATATGAAAACAAAAGAGGGGGATTTTGTCATTCGCCATTGGCGGGATATTGACTCGCATAGTAAAGACTTTGAAGATATTAAAGTTAGCAAAAATACGATCACAGATATTATTTCATTAGCTGATAATAGTGACATTGATACTTTATTCTCCAGCGCCGATCCTTCTTGGGGAATTATAAAAAAAGACAAATCGATTATAAAAAATCAAGCAAAACTATGGGATGCTCGCACAGTAGAATTACCGAATAAAACATTTTCCGTATCCGAAGACGGTTTAACAATAGCCTACTCACTGCAACAAGAATCGAATCAAGTAAGTGTATTCGATATTACTAACCGAACATTAAGAACCCTTGCCGATAACGATGAGATACTAAAAACATTATCACCGGCAATTAAAGAAAGTCAAAAGCTGAAAATAACAAACTCTCAACAGAATATTCCGAGTTTTAACAATAAATCACTTGACTTAGAAAAAGCAGAGAGATCGTTAACATGGGCTATTGACCCAAAACTCACTTATGCCTTATTCGGTACAAATTATTATTTGCGCATGTATGATATACATGGCAAAGAAATCAAAAAAATCCCCCTTCCTGCTGAAGCTTATGCAGTCAATATCAGTGCTAACGGGAAACTAGCTGTTGCAGCATTAGGCGATGGAACAATTCATTGGTACGACCTGAATTACGGAAAAGAATTAGACGAGTTAGTGACTCTATTTCCATATAACAATGATAATAAAGATTGGATTATCTGGACACCCGATGGCTTCTTTGGCAGCTCCGATGGCGGTGGTTATCATTTAGCGGGGTATCATTTAAACAAGGGCGAAAACAAACGCCCGGAATGGATTGAGTTCTCCCAAATTTATCAAACATTTTATGCGCCTGACTTAATTTTACCGAAACTATTAGGACAAAATGACAAAATACAAAGCAGGCTTAGTAGTATCGGAAATATAGATGAATTGTTTAATAAAAACGAAGTGCCCATCATTGAACTCGTTGAGTATTGTACCCCCCCTATAACAACAGCTACAAAAGCGTTTATACGAACCTCTGCTGCAAAAGGAAATACAGCAGAGTTAGGTTATTATGAAAAATTTAAATATTTTTTAAATGCAATTTATATCTGGTTTAAATCACTATTCAACACAGAAAGTTCCGATACATCTACTTTACAGGCTAGTATGCCTAAATCGAGTAATTTAGCTGAAATACGCACTTGTCAACCTATAACGTCAGGAGGACAAGGGCAAACAAGAGGATATACTCGTAAAGAAAGACTTCAAACGACGACAACTCACAATATTACACTAGATAAAAACACAGATTCGATTGAACTTAATTTTGTAGTTAAGCCCAGAAAAGGTGGAATTGGTGATATAGATATTTATGTTAACGGTCAAATTCAACATACCTTAAAACAAACCTCGTCCGCATTAGAAAATCAGGATTTAAAACTTACCCAGAACATAAGTGTTAAAGAAGGCGAAAATATAATCTCAATTCGCGCTTATGAAAAAACAGGCGGGGCAACTGCAAAATCGGATACGGTTTCCTTATACAACCCCACTATAAATCGCTCAGTCACTGCCGACTTGATTGATAAACCGAAACCCAATCTTATTGTTTTTTCTATTGGCATCGACAACTATCCAAAACCTTATGCTTTAAAATATGCAGTTAAAGACTCAACAGATTTTCTGGAAACAGTTACAAAAAAGAAAAGTTCTACTTATAACGATATTTTAAAGTTTCATTTATTTAACGAACAAGCAACCCTACAAAACATAAAAGCAACTTTTGATGAAATAGCATCAAAATATAATAAAGAGGATACTATTTTAATTTATTTGTCCGGCCATGGAGTAAGTGAAGATGATTTTTATTTTATTCCCTATGGCGTTAGCGTTGATGATGACTTTTCTAAAACGGCCTTATCGCAAAGTATTCTAAAAGAAAAAATATCTAACCTATCACAATCAAAAATATTTATATTCCTTGATTCTTGTCATTCTGGAGCCGTTGATTTTAACGCGGATAAAGTAGTTAGTAATTTTGACAAAGTTAAGGAGCAATTAGGTGAAAATGTTTTTATTCTGGCTGCGGCTGCTAAAGATCAAGAAGCGCTAGATTCATTTAGATTGGAAAATAATATAGAGCCTAATAATGGTTTATTTGCTTTTGCTATCATGGAAGGACTGAATGGTAAAGCTGGCCGGATGCGTGACAAAATTGTCGATAATTTTAATTTGGGCGGATACACACGTGACAGGATTAAAGAAATTGTAAAAAACCAATCTATTAAACAACAAGCTAGATTTCAAAACTCACACTCTGGCGATCTTACTGAATTTGATATTACTCAATATGAATAAAAACATTTTACTACTTATAGGTGCATTGTTTATTACGCAACAAGCAGCCGCAGAAGTTTACGGCGTTGTAATTGGAATAGATGCTTATAAAAACTATGGCACTTTAGATGGCGCTGTAAATGATGCAAAAATAGTAGCCGACTCATTAAATGCAGTAGGCGCTAAACAAGTAAAGCTCCTTTTAGATGACAAAGCATCGCGAGATGAGATAAAGAAAGCGTGGGATGACATATCGACTCAGGCTAAAAAAGGCGATACGGTTTTCTTTACTTATGCGGGCCATGGCTCTCAACTACCGGAAAGAGTCAAAGGCACCGAAGCGGACGGCCAGGATGAGTTTTATGTATTGTCTAACTTTGAAGATTCAGGAAAAAATACCTACGAAAGACTAATTGATGACGACTTACAGGAATGGTTTAGTAAACGCCCTGATTTGAATATTGTATTAGTCTCAGACTCCTGCCATTCAGGGACAATGACACGGTCTTATAAAAAAACGATACTAAAATACCGAAAAGTACACGTTAGAGCAATTTCAAATGACGCTTTACCGGTGTCCACTAATCCCGATATTATCGATGAACAAAAAACAAAATTGGCCCATGTTATTTCTTTTTCCGGCGTCCCCGACAATGAAGAAGTACCGGAAGTTGAAATAGAAAACCAACCTCATGGCGCATTAAGTTGGCACTTCGCAAAGGGGTTAATTGGCTACGCCGATGACAATAAAGATGGAGACGTTTCACTCGCTGAATTGAAGAACTATCTTATTGAAAAAGTGCGCGAACAAACCGAAGGGCAGCAGCATCCCCAAATTTCTTTCGTAAATGATATGCCACTTATTCAGAAAGCCAATGCCAAGAATAAGCCTGATTTTATTACATTTAGTATTACTAATAATCAAAGTAACATACCATTAGTTAAATCTGTTTTAGATGTATTAAAGAATATTCAGTTTGTCGATAAAAACAAAGGCGAATTGGAATGGAACGTTGATACTCAAGAGATCAGAGACCAATCAAATAACCTTATTTTTTCGTTACCCGCTAAAAACACCACTAAAGCCTATAAAAGGCCTGATCAAGCTACCGAAATTAAAAATCAACAAGAACTTGTTAACCTTATTCAACCAGTTATTGATAATTTCATAGCTAAAAATAATATAGCCCGTCAGGTTAATTTGGACCTTGATTTAGATTCAATTCCTTTTAGCATCAATAAAGATTCGGATCGTGATGCTGTTGCAAATGCCGCCAAGGAAAAGTTATCCGGAATTCAACTGGTCGACTCGAAAAAAAGTATTCTAGAATGGAATGTCGATGACGGAATTATCAGAAATCAATTTAGTGATATTGTTTACAATTTTTCAGCTGCCGAAAATCAGACCAGAGCATTTCGACGAAAAGATCAGGACAAAGAAGCTTTTTCGCCAGAAATCATCAATCGCCTACAATTAATAATTAACAAATATCGCTTAATAGATAAATTAAAACTTTTAAGTGATGGCGGTTTGGAATTAAAACTCCAGCCGGATGATAAGCTACATACTAAGGGGACGACTATTACTTTTGAAGTCGACCGCCTAAAATATCCTTACTTTACCTTGATCAATTTAGCTGTCGATGGAACGGTGAATTTCTTATATCCTAGCAGTCAATACAACGATCCTTTAATTATCCCAAAAGATAAGCCGTATAAATTGGAATTAGAAGTTTCCGAGCCGTTTGGAGCCGATCATTTTGTGGCAATAGTCAGCGATAAGCCGCTGTCGTCATTACATGAAGTATTAAAAAAGCTGAACAATACTTCCAACTCATCGGATGAACTAAGGAAGACGCTACAAACCGCATTAGAAGAAACGAATTTTCAAATAGGGATAAATGCCAGCTTTACGGCAAATTCTTTGTAACATGTAATAAAAAATATAATTTCGAAGAGAGACAGTGTTATGAAAAAAAGAGCATTAGTGGTTTCAATATCTACCGCTTTATTAATAAGCGGTTGCGCCAGTATGGGTAAAGAGGGGCGGATTGGTCAGAATGATGGGAGTGACCCTTGTTACACTTCTCTCAACAGTTTGGATGAAATGGCTATTTATTATAAAGATGAACGCATGAAAAGCATTGCGACCGGTGCATTAATTGGCGGCGCAACTGGAGTGCTTGCGGGTATGGTTGCCGGTCGAAGTGATGCCGCTATGATAGCCGGGGGAGTTACGGGTGCAATTGCAGGTGGATTTGCTGCTGATGCATATTGGAAAAATAAATTGCAACAAGCTAATAACCAAATGGATCGGGCTATAAGTTTAATGGAAGCTGATTTAAAACAAGATGCTGATCGATTATCACGCATGGATAAAGATCTTGCGGCACTAATACGTTGCCGAACCAATCAAAGAGATATGATAAAAAAACAGTATGCCGAAGGAAAAATTACCCTACAACAGGCTCAGGAAGAATGGAAAAAATGGGGGGTATTAATTAATAAAGACCAAGAAGAAATGAAATATCTAGATGAAGCATTGGTTAACATTAGGAATATTAATGACTCTTATAATGTTGCAGCTACCACTATCGAATCATCACCCATCACTGAAGATATGCGAATAAAGAGGCTTGCTGAACTCAAAATTGAAAGAAACGCAGCATTAGCTCAGGTGGATAACGCCTATAAAATACCATCATCTAAAAATAAAATTAAATCCAGCGAAAAAAAGAAATTAAATAAAGAAAAACAACAGCAAAAGGCTAAAATTAATAATGACTTCGATGTTAAAGAAAAAAGCAAATCTAATCCTAAAGCTGAGGAGATTAGAGTTCTTGCAAAAAGTGCTGTAGCAGACAAAATCGAATCCCTTTCTAAAGGCGAGGGAAAATTAAACGATTTAGGTATGCAAGCAAAAAATTCTTTTGAATCAGAAAAAGATAAAAATAAGGACACAGATACAGGGTATGAGAAAACAGGTAAATTATCTCCTACCTATAATTATCCCGATTTTTTTGCATACACTCTGCCCACTTCAAAATACACCGAACTTACTTTCGCACCTACTATAGAGTGCAAAGGATAGGGATTTAAATCATTCTTAATACTTAAAATTAATATTTATGCTTGTCAGCATAAGTCCAACGTATATTAAGTACTCATACAAAATTAACTTGGTATTTTCCGCCGAGGTTTTGAAAAATATCTTGAAGGGCATTCCGGAGCGCTTCAAAACTGGCGTAAGCTTGCCATGGTAGCCATTCATACTTGATTTTCTT